>ERZ857629.183-NODE-183-length-96946-cov-11.847478_pt1 | contig 96946 bp, 76 predicted proteins | sample MGYA00519700_ERZ857629 | MGnify/ENA primary metagenome ERZ857629 (study PRJEB31778, sample SAMEA3449351) | human gut metagenome | biome: human gut; feature: human-associated habitat; material: faeces | place: United Kingdom | collected 2010/2012 ... | reverse complement strand
CTAAGCCTTTGAAGTTTTAAAAATTTAAGTTCGCAGAGTCGTCCCTGCTTGAAGGTGAATATAGAAATAAAAACTGAGAAAAGCCTAAAAATACATGTTATTCTAATAAAAAAACGTGTGTTTGACGCGAAATTTTATGAATGTAAGCAATTGATCGGATAAAATTGTGATGTAGTTACAGCTCAGCGAGTCTGCAAATACACCCTGAGGGCAATGCCATCCACGGCTTAGTGGAGGGAACCATTTCGTCAGAAATGGGAGGGCTCGTCCGAGGGGTGTCTTTTGCTGGCGAGCGAGACGAAACTGAGGCCCAGACGAAACTGCGTCCCGGGAGAAACTTTGTCTTGGGGAAACTACGGGAAGGTAAGGATAGTTCGAAATAATTCGCTAAATTGCGAAAGATTAAATAAACGGCTATGAAAACTTTAATGGTAATGGTACTTACGGCGGCGATGGCTATCGGCCAGGGCGATTTCTCAGCATCCCTGGTTCGTCTTTTAGGACTGGAAAGCGTAGAATCCCTTAGCGAAACCATCGTGGAACACTACGAGCAGATGTCTTCCCATCCGCTGGACATCAACACGTCATCTCGTGCGGAGCTTCTTTCGACAGGCTTTTTCACCCCATTTCAGGTTGCCTCCATCCTCGATTACATCTCCGACAACGGTCCCATCCTCTCTTTTTTCGAGTTAAGCGGGATAATCGGAATAGGAGAGCAGATGGCCGACGACTTGCGATGGTTCTTTAGATGTGACCCGCCACGAAGGCAAAGTCTCAAATCGAATCGTGCATATAGGCCGGAAGTGAAATTCTCCGGAAACATCAGAGAATCGGTCAGACCCTCCGGGGTGGGGACATTGGCCAAGTGCGAATTGGCCTATGGGAAGAGGGTAACAGCGTTAATGGCGATTAGAGATGATAGGCCGGTGTTCAGTGTGAGTCTGAGCGGTCGCAGGCATCTGGAAAGGCTGGTAGTAGGCGGGTTCAATGCTCGTTTCGCTCAGGGCTTGCTCCTGTGGAACGGCTTTTCTATGAGCGGATTGTACGATTTGGCCGGGTTCTCTCGTAATCCCACGGGGCTCAGTTCGAGCGTGAGCTCCGCGTCTCTGGTAGGTGTGGCGTCGACGTGGTCCTGGAAGCGCTGCGCACTGGGTATTGGCCTGACGGAGAAGGGATTGGCCATTATGAATTATGGGTTTTATACGGCGAGGGGAAGTTATTCGCTCACTGCGCTTTATGAAAATGGGGCCTGCGGGGCGAGTGCAGATATGAAGGCGACGCTGGGGCTGTTTACTCTCTGGACAGAGGGCGCACTTTATTATAAGGATGGGGTTCTGGGCTCGGCTGCGGTAGGTGGGTTGTACTGTAATATCGCGTACCGAAAGCGTGTGGGCGCGTTTGTAAAGGCTCGAAGCAAGTCGTTTTCTGTGCAGAATTCTAATGTGACGGGACTGAAGCCCGGCCAGAGTGCTGTGGGTTTGGGTGCTGATTGGCAGGCATTTAGCGCAGTGGGAGAGGTGCTTTTTCGAGGGCAGGAATTAAGTGCGCGAGGCCTCGAAAAGTGGAATTGGACCGCGGAATGGGGAGAATTTCAGATAGAAGGGGAACTTAGGCATAGCTGGAAATACGCGTCGGGGATGAAAAACGAATTGAGAGCGTCTGTGAGTGCGTCCGGGTCTCCGTTTTATTATGGTGGAAGGGTGCAGGTGCAGAAGGGGAAGGATTGGTCCGGACTGTGTTATCTTGAGGCCGGGTTAAGACAGGCGCTGTGCAGGGTGCTTTATTTCGATGCGCGAAAGTGGGACGACAGACTATACGCCTATGCCCGCGACGTCCCCGGTTCTTTCAGCGTTCCCGCCTATTATGGAAAAGGACTTGAATGCTCGCTTTTCGCGCGAGACTCTAAACGGTGGGCCATTAAGGTCGGGTACACCTTTTACTTTTCCGACAAGGCGGACAAATGGGAAGTAAAGGCCTATGTGCGATTTTAGAATTTCAGGCTTAGACCCACTCCCAGGGCAGGTGCGGCGTTACCTACACCCAGTGCGTAGCTATTTCCCGTCGGCAGGGTAGGCGATATGAGGGTCGGGCTTACTCTCATCGTGATGTCATCGGAAATCTCGAAGTCGTGCATATAGGCGAAGACATTCGCGTCTATGACCTGGAGCAGGTAGCCGGCGACCGTGAACAGGAGCGCGTAGTCACGATAGCGACGGTAGATGTCCTTATAATATTTGGCCGTCTCCATGCTTATGTAGGTGGTGTCCCCGGAATTATAGATGGCGCGGAAACGCTCGAAATTCTCCTTGAACTTCAGGTAGTAGCAGCCGCTTCCGATGATTACGCCCCAGTAAATGGGCAGTTTCCAGATCTCGTGATTGTAGATTTGGCCCAGTCCGGGAAGCAGCAGGGAATAGAGCGTAGCCTTTTGAGGATTAGGCCAATCATTTGGCTCGTAACTGATTACTCCATCCATCAATGTGGCCCAGTACGTAAGACCCGCTCCCAGATAGCATAGCGTGCTGGCCTTCGAGTTACCCTGCGACCCGTAGTAGATGCCGCCACCTATTCCGGCAGCGATTCCACCATAGACGATGGGGAGTTTCCAGTAATCCTTATTATAAATCTGCATTCCTCCCACGCACACGAGCGAGCCCTCGAAAGAAGTGGCTACATTCATCGTGGTCTTGTGGCCAAGTGCGTGAAAATATTTCTTTACGTCGAATATCTTACCCGTGGTGTCGGCCTGCTCGCCGTCCACGTCGCCGTAATTCTGTGAAAAGGCTTCATCCTTGAACTGCGCAAGGCAGCAAGGCTTACTCAAAAGCAGGGCCAGCCCACATATAAGAAGTATTCTAACTGTTTTTAATCGCATCAAGAAAGCGGTTTACTTCAGCATCGGAACTGAAGTTGATAGTGATGGAACCTTTTCCGTCATCGTTACGCTTAAGGCTAATCTTTCCCTTGAAATATTTCGCTACCTCACGGCAGAGGTCCTTATGCAGCTCCGGCATCACGCTCGCCCCTTCCGCTGCCTTCGGCCTTTCTATAGGCGCATTATCCTTAGCCAATAATGCCTTTACCTTCTGCTCGAGCTGGCGGACATTGAGCGCATTCTTTATCGTGTAGTCGCAAAGCTTGCTCTGAAGGTCCGGATCGTCGATAGAAAGCAGAACTTTCGCGTGACCTACGCTGATCTGTCCCACCTTCAAGTCGTACTGAACCTTAACCGGCAGCTTCAGGAGCCTTATTTGGTTCGCTACCGAAGAGCGATTCTTGCCAAGTCTGTCGGCCATCTGCTCCTGCGTGAGATTACACTCGGTGAGGAGCCTCTGGTAACTGAGAGCCACTTCGATAGGGTCGAGATTCTCCCTCTGTACATTCTCCACGATGGCCATTTCCAGCATTCCCTGGTCGTCGGTCTCGCGGATGTAGGCCGGAATCTCCGTCATTCCTACCATCTGACAAGCCCTGTAGCGCCTTTCGCCGCTGATGATCTGATATCTGTTCTCGGCGATTTTCCTGACGGTAATAGGGGTTATGAGTCCGAGAGTCCTTATGCTCGCTGCCAATCCCTCCAACTCTTCGCTGTCGAACGACAGACGCGGCTGGTACGGGTTAGGGGAAATCTGACTGGTCGGAACACGGAAAACATCGGCAGTGGTGCGCGGCGACGCCGGGCTACCTACCTTATTCTTATCCTGATATGTTACTGGTTTTCTGAGATCGTCCGCTCCCGAGATATCTCCCAAGATGGCACTCAGACCTCGACCTAAACCTCTTGGTGGCTGACTCATAATGTTGTATTGTTATTTCTTTCCAAAACCTCGCGAGCGAGATTAAGGTAGTTGTTCGTACCATTGCTGTTCACATCGTACAGGACGATGGGCTTACCATAGGAAGGAGCCTCCGAAAGACGGATGTTTCGCTGAATTATGGTGTTGAATACCATAGATTTGAAGTATTCCTTAAGCTGGTTTACCACCTGCGCGTGAACTTTCGTGCGACCGTCGAACATAGTGACTACGAAGCCCTCTATGTTAAGGTCCGGGTTACTGCCGTTCTGAACGAGTCTGATAGTCTGGAGCAGTTTTCCGATACCCTCCAGGGCGAAGAACTCCGGCTGAACGGGGATGATTACCGAATCCGCTGCCGACAGGCAGTTGATGGTAATGAGTCCTAATGAAGGAGCGCAGTCTATTATGATGTAATCGTAGTCGTCCTTTATGGAGTGGAGAGCCTTGCGCAAGATGTGGTCCCTGTCCGGAAGGTCTATGATTTCTATCTCGGCACCTACCAGATTAATGTGAGAAGGAATCATCTTAAGGTAATCCATCTCGGTAGGTACTATAGTATCGGCAGCGTCTACCGCTCCTATCATTATCTCGTAAAGGGTCTTGCCTTGAGTGCTCTCCGGAGAGTAATTAAGACCCGACGTGGTGTTAGCCTGAGGGTCCGCATCTATAATGAGCACCTTCTTCTCCAGAATGGCCAGAGAAGCGGCGAGATTGATGGCAGTGGTGGTTTTACCCACACCGCCCTTCTGATTTGCTATTGCGATAATCTTTCCCATAGACTACAAATTTAATAAATTTGTCTTGAAATGGAAATTAGTAATCATTAAAAAAGAACTTGATAATCCATCACAAATCTTTACCAACTTATTTTTTAATGCTTACTTACTTTTTACCGGAAAGCACATTCACCTTATGTGGAAGAAGTTCCAATTCCAAAGGCAATTTTCCCGAGATTTCGCCGTCAAGCTCCACTATATCTTCGGATCTGGCGTTCAGAGGCACTACTTTGAAATTAGTACCACGTACGTAGATGATTCTTTTCGACTCGTGTGCATTCTTTCTGTAGATGCGAGGGATTTCCATTAGTAGCTTGCCTATCGGAATCTTAGGAACTATTATCGCGTCGAGTATTCCGTCCGACGGGTCTGCCAAGCAGCACTGCTGCATTCCTCCGCCACAGTACGAGCCGTTTCCGAAGGCTATGTCGAGCACGGAGCCCGCATAGACTAGCTTTCCGTCGCAGTAGAATTCTATATCTATAGGTTTGATATTGTAGAGGTTATGAATTAACGAGCGAAGGTAGATGCGTGCCTTGCGCTTTCCTCGCTCCTTGTTGCGATTCACCTCGTCGCAGACGTGCGAGTCGAAAACGACGCCTCCGATATTGGCCATATAGGAAGTGGCACCGCAGCCGAATCTGGCTCTGACCACATCCTCCTGGACGAATTGGCCCCTAGCAAGCAGGTCCGCCATCTTCATCGTGTCGTGCGGGATGTCGAAGGCTTTGATCCAGTCGTTTCCACTGCCAATCGGCACGAGTGCCAGATAAAAGTCGTTCGGGCTGACCCCGGAGGTCTCGCACCAAGCGAGCAGACCCTCGAACACTTCGTGGATGGAGCCGTCGCCTCCTACCGTGAGGATGCGTCTGTAGCCCATTCTGGCCGCTGCTGCTGCCAATTCTTCTGCGTGATGCTTGTGTGTAGTATAAACGGTGTGAAGCGGTACTCCCAATTTTTTAAGATGTCTTTCCGCCGGAACCCATTTGGACATCGTCTTGCCCGAGCCTGCGTGCGGATTCACTATGGTATACCATTCTTTTTTAATACTTGCCATTTGTCGTTTGTCGATAATTCGCCGCGAATTTAGTAAATTAAAGTCACATACTAAAATAATAGGCGCGATACGATATTCCGCTGCGTGAGATGACTCTGCGTATTTCGCCACTGCCATTTACGAAAATAGCCTTTCCGCATACCGTACTATTCATAAAATACAAGTCGTCGCCTATTTTCTGCATATTGCTCCTGTCTTTCGAACTGTATTCGGCGGGAAGGACTATGCGAGTCCGGTAGGTGGCGGTTTTAGCTACGGGGTCGATTTTGTAGACCACACCTTCGGAATAACCCTTGTCTCGACCATTTGCATAGCACATTATAAGGTCAGGCGCGAGCGCTACCGCGGCGTGAAGGCCTCCGGACGGGAAATCTCCGTCGAGCGATACGTTTCCGTGCACACCTAAACGATAAAGTACGTCTCCGGTATTTCCATCTATTTTCCACAGTTCACTTATCCTGTTGAATGTCATATAGTAATCGCCATTGGAGTCGATTTCTACGGAATTGGCGTGGATATAGTCCGTGGCTATCTTTACGGGATCGAGGTAGTCTGTCGTGATCGGGTCCAATTCTCCGAAGCAGTCCCAGCTTTTTTCTACCTTACCGTCTTCCGAACATAGATAGAATCCGTCTCCCCATACGTCCGTGCTCTCGGTAGAAGCGCCACGTGAGCGCAAGTCGAAAGCCTTTATGAAGTTCGACACGAAAAGCATCTTGCCATCGTCGGTAGTCTTGAACTCGTGGTGTAGATGGGGAAGAAACCCTTCCGCCGCCTTTCTGCGGAAGAAGGTGTGTCCGTAGAGGTCGCACACGAATACTTCGCTTACGAGCCTTTGAAAATTACGATCATTGACCCCGTATTTGAAGCCTGCCATAACGGCAAGCTTTCCCGTGTGGGGATTATAGTGGGCCGTACGAATGCCTTCACCGAAACTTTGATACCACACTACCTTTCCGTCATAGTCGCAGAAGGTGACGTATCCTGGCTTGTTCGCATTCCATTGGAGAAGATATCCGGTAAGGGGCTCGTCGTCTGTCGAAGAATAATCCACGCTATAGGACGGGACGTCGGCAGGAAGACTTCCGGTGAGAAATTCTACCCTTTTGGAAACTGCCCTGTTCTCCACGATTATCTCGAAAGTGTAATGAGTCTCTGGGTACAGGAATATCAGTGTACATGTGTTTTCTCCCTTGAGTCCTGTCTGCATACTTGTAGTTCGCGCGCAGCGCTCTCCCCGGGCATTCTCCCAATAGCGTATTCTATACGAGCAACTTTCCTTAAAGGTGGTTGTGACCTGGGCCCTTAGCGAGTTGTCCGTAATGGACACGTTCACTTCCTTCGCCCAGTAAGCGAAGTTGTCTTCTTTACGGGAACATCCTTGCAGCGAAATAAACGCTGCAAGGATGAGGATAAAATATTTCGTTTTCACTAAAATTAGTCTTGATAGATTACTTCTACACTCTTGATAAAGTAACTTATTCCTGCTTCCTGTGAATCCCAGATGAGCTCGATTTCTCCGCTGGCGCTTATGCTATCCGTGAAGGTGTAGGTACTCATCTCGTTTTTGAGAGATTTTCTGGTTCCGAAGTTCTCTCCTCCCACCTTTGCGTAAAGCTCAGCCTTTTTCTGGTTAGCTTCGTCGCTGTATGCGCATACTACGCTTATGCTCTTAATGTTACCTGGGATGTCGCTTGTGTGCAACTTTATGCTCTTGACGTGAAGGTCGGCGTTAGCGCTCCAGCCGGCACCTACTTGAAGAGCTCCCCAAGTCTTCCAGATGAACAATTCTGCACCGGCTTCTACGTCGAGATACCACTTGAATCCTTCTTTGGTAGTGGCAGGGCCTTCGTGACCCTCCATCTCTTCGTTTTCGGCAGAATTGAGTCCGAAGTCTCCCTTGGTGAAGGTGTGCTTGCTGGATTTCATTCCCTTAGGCTGAAGGTAAACCTGTGCATAACCCTCATTAGCAGGGTTGTTGTATTCGAGAACTATCTCCGTAGCAGAAATGCGGAACACATTGTAGTCGGTGGTAAGTCCATCCCAGTTAGTGAGGAAAAGAGGGAAGGCGTTTCCGCTGAGCTTGAGGGTGAGGGCTTCGCCGTTTTCTACTAATGACCAAGTCTCATCGCCTGTAAGTTCCACGGATACTGCGTCTTCTACGGCTGCATTCCACGCTTTGCCGTCTTTTCCGAGGTCGATTTTTACTGAGCCGTCAGCACCGAAGGTAATGACATCGTCCAGGGTGGTTTCCGGAAGCGCGAATCCCTTGTCTGCGCTGATCCAGCAGTATTGGCCGGTAGGGTCATCGTATGCTCTTGAACCCCATTTGGTTACTTGCCAGCTACCTACGAACAGCTTTTCGTTAGGGCTGAGTGGACGTCTAATGCTGCAAAGCTCGGTGGTAGAGCCTGCCTTAAGGCTTTGACTGCCCTTAAGCGTAGTCTCATACGTTTCGCCTCCTATGGTATAGAATACGGTGAATCCTTCTGCGTATGTACCCGGGAGTACTGCGAGGTAGTAGCTTTCACCGGCCTTGAAACTTCCCTCAAAAGCGGAAGCACTGACCTGAGATGTCGTAGAGGTGGCATTCACCTTTACTCCTGCGTCGAAACTTATGCTGATGTTTCCGGCCAGAGTCTCTCCTGCAGTGGAGCTGACCTTCAATCCGTTGAGGCCTTCCACGTCGTCAGCTACATTGATTTTGAGATAGGCTGCGATGGTTTCGAATTGCATCGTAGTAGGGTCTTCGGTCTTCGCTACGCTGATAAATGGAAGAGTGCCGGCAGAAATGTTCTGCTCCGCAGGAATGCTTGCGTTGATCGTTCCATCCGTAAGGCTCGCATTCTTGTCGTAAGGCACGAGTCCGTAGAGAACTTTCGCCTTTATGGCTTCTCCTGAGAGAGTGGCCACTTCGCCTGCTCCTTGTGAGCGAAACATATTGTTTGACTTTCCGTCGAAGATGCTGACTTTGTCTGCTTTTTTCCAAGCAAATTCGCTACGAGCGGAAATGTCGAGTTTTTCTGCCTGTGCGGCAGGCCCCTCCGATGGAGCGTTTTCCTTGTTGCATGCCGCAAATAGGACAGCGACTGAAAGTAATGCTAAAAATTTGGTTTTCATATTAGTTTGTTATTTTCTTTTTGTATGATACATAATCAAATAGTGCGTAGTTTGTGTGTGTCGGAGTCTTTTCGCCCATAAACTCCAGGTTCTCCACGCTTATACTTATGAGAAATCTGGTTTCAGGGCCGAACTTGACGTTGAGTGTCTTTTTCAAGTCTGCGTCGATATACCATTCTACCTGGTATTTCCCGTTTACTACGGTAAGACTGAGAGTCAGGTCGTGCCATCCTACGCTAATAGGAGTGTACGTGGAGTTGAATGGAAGACCTTGGTTTGTCATGCAAGCGACCATCTCGTCCGCTTTAGCCCCACAACCTTCGCGCGCAGCCTTCGTGCCATAGCCTATCTCGAAGTCTATCTCGTGAGAGTCATCGCTATAGATGAAGGCTCCTATGCTGCACTTTTCTCCTGCCGCGATAGGCGTAACGTAAGTGCGAAAAGTGTAGACACCCTCCGTAAAGCTTTTTGCGATGGTGTGGAGTTTGTTTCTCTCCATAGTGTTGGCATTAGTCCAGATCTTTACCATTCCGTCCGTCACGCTATAGCAAGACTCGCTAGGATTAGCCGTGTGAGTGTAATAATACCATCCGTCGATGCCATTGTCGAAGTCCCATCGAGTTTCCTTCCATACATCTTCCTGCTCGACTTTCAACTCACCTAAAGATAGTATCGCACCACGTTTTGCCTTAAGCTCAGTCTTTTCGAGCTCTACGACGTCGTCACCGTTTTTAATAGTGATTTTCAGTGATTTATAATTTTTAGCCGGGATGGCCGCGTAGTAATTCCTGCCCGTGGCGAAGACTCCGTTCGGTGCGCTGATTTTAAGGGCCTTTCCGGAAGCATAAACTTCGTAATCGTCCATATCTACGGTGCAATTCCCGCTGATTCCGTCGGCGCTCAGGGTAATCTCGCTTACCTTCGAAAGTGCATTCGGAAGTGAGAATTCGATAGTCGACAGTACATTTGTGAATGCCAATTCCTCTCCGGCCGCTTTCGCTACCGACAGCATTTTCGTGCCGTCTGCGCTCGTAGCTGCCGCAGTGCCGGTTTCCAGACTGCTTGTTATGCCAATCGTTCCGGCGCTTGCGTGCACGTCAAATGGATAGAGTGCGTAGTAGTCGGAGGCTTCCTTCGCAGCGCCTTCGAGAGTGGAAGTGGCTGCGGAATAGGTGAATGTGAAACTCTTTCCGTTTGCGAAGACATTAGCCTGCGTCTTATCCGTCGACGGAAAGTCGCCGCTGACCTTGAAGCTTTTGGATACGTTTTCTTCGCCGGGTTCATATTCGCCAGTGACGCGTCCTTTGAAAGAGACGTAGTCGAAGCGGGCGTAATTGTCGTTCTCCGGAATCTTTTCACCCATAAAGAGAAGGTTTTCCACGCTGCACATTATGGTAAATCGGGCGTCCTTAGGGCCGAAGTCCAGGGGGAGACTCTGTCGGGTGACATCGTCTATAATCCAATGCGCCAAGTAGTTTTCGCCTTTTTCCTCGAGCTTTATAGTGAAGGTATGCCAGCCGGGAGTGATCGGGACATAGGATGAGGAGAATGGGTGGCCTTGATTTGTCATACAGGCCAGGAGTTCTCCGTCTGAGGCGCCGTATTCTTCACGTGCGGCCTTAGTGCCGTAGCCTATTTCGAAGTCTATTTCGTGTTCGTCGTCTTGATAGATGAATCCGCCTATGCTTACTTGTTCGTAAGGTTTAATGTTAGTTACGAATATGCGCCAGGTGTATTCGCCGCTTTGGAAGTCGTTACGGGTGGTGTACATTTTCGAGCGGTCTCTGGTGTGGGCACGTGTGCGAAGATAGAGGCTTCCGTTTTCTATGGACCACTGGGAGATGGAGGCTGTGTCCTGGTGGGCGTATGCCCACCCTTCGACGGAGTCGAAGTCCCACCGGCATTCGGTCTGCGGACCCGACGGGACGTCGGGACCCTCAGACGGGCCGGTGTGGACACAGCCCATTAGAGCCGTGACTAATGCAATGCAAAATATAATATTGTTCATTTTACTCATTGTCTGCGTAATCTCTTGCATCCTTATAAGTTCCGTTCATTAGAACCTCTCGCTCCGGAATAGGCATATACATTCTCAGGTCCTTGTCGCTCAGGGATTCCGGCTTCGGATATGCCTGCCAAGCGCCATTGTAGTAGCCCGATTCACGGCCCTCGTTAACCTCCTTCCAAGCGTATTTCTTCGCGATGGAAGTGACGTATTTGCTCATTCTGTCCTTCCATAGTCCCATACGGATAAGGTCAGGGCGTCTGACGCATTCGAGGTTCAATTCATACATTCTCTCGTCGCAAATTGCATTCCTGAGTTCGTCAGTGTTACTGTAATCGGATAGGTTAAGAGCGTGACTGTCGTTCTGGAAAGCTCTTTTACGGATTCTGTTTATCAAATCTATCGCCTCCTGGGTAGGTCCGTGGAGTTCGTTGAGAATTTCGGCCTTGCAGAGAATCATGTCGGAAAGCCTCAGAAGCGGCAGGTTGTTAGGACACTCGTAGATATACTTCCAAGTGTTTAGGAATTTGTATTTCTGAGTAAATGTCTCGGACATTTCGATAACCTCGGTATAAGTTTTTCCGTTATAGGTGTGCTCCGAAGGAACGGTTCCGTATTTATCTATGCTCTCGGCAGCCTTGTAGAGGGTTTTGTCGGGATTGTAGACATTTTTATAAGACACAACTTGAAGAACGGAGTATCTCTGGTCGGCGTGGTCGAATTTCCAAGTCATCTCCAAAGGCTGGTACATATTTCCCCAACCCATATCGTAGTCCCAACTGGTGAATTGAAGTCCCAGATCCCAAGACCCTGATACTATGGAGCCGCTAGCCCTGATGGCGAAGATAAGCTCATTGTTATAAATCTTATCTTCACTTGTAGGATCGAAGACATCCCACACGCTTGGCTGGAGGGAGTATTGCACCCCTTCGAGTGCGAGCACGTTGTTCACTTCCTCGAGTGCGTAATTCCAGTAATCGGCTGCATCTGCATCACCTTGAAGTCTGGCTCTTCCTGCCTGGCGCATATAGAGTCTGGCCAGATATCCGCAGGCAGCTCCATAGGTAGGACGCCCGGCGTCATCGCGCGATGCGTAGCTTTTAGGAAGGTAATCCTTGGCATTGAAAAGGTCGTTCTCTATTTGCTTTTCTATGTCTTTTACGCTTGCGAGCGGCTCTTTGGCTGTAGGGTCTATGTTACTGTCAGTTATGAGAGGTACTCTGTAGAATACGTCGGTCAGGTTCATATAGGCGAAGGCCCTCATGAAATAAGCTTCGCCGAGGAGTTGCTCCTTGGTGATTCCGTTTCTAAAGAGTCCGTCGGACATTTGAGGCACCTTGTCGATGACAATATTGGCCCGAGCTGCTATCTGGGTTAGCAGAGTCCACGCAGTCTCGGTGCGGTTGTCGACATAATTGGCCTCGTCGTTCATCACTTCGAAGCAGTTGCCGTCCTTGAATCCGGTGTCGGCAGCGATGTCGTTTATGTAGAACATCGGTTCGCGGTAGAGGCTTCGCAGAGGTGCGTAGATGCTGTTTACCGCAGCCTGGGCATTCTCGCCTGTGGTGAATGCGTTTGCGTCCGTAAGGGACGAGTAGACCACCTCATCGAGTTTGTCGCAGGAGATGATGCTTGCTCCTAATATGGCCAATAGTAATATTCTCTTTTTCATATTTGTTTCGATTTAGAAGGTAACTTTAATTCCGGCATTGAACTGCTTGTATGCAGGATATGCGTTGTAGTCAAGTCCTTGGGTGACTGCGCTGGAGCCGTTCACGCTAACTTCCGGATCGAATCCGGAGTATTTGGTGAGGGTCAGGAGTCTGTTTCCGCCTATGAATACACGAATGCCTTTCACGTACTGGGACAAGTTGAGCTTTTCTACCGGAACGGTATAGCCTAATTCGATGTTGCTCAATCTAATGTAAGAAGCGTCTTCCACGAAGTGAGAGTTTACGAACGAACCATACTGCAAGCCGCCGTCTCGTTTCCAAGTGCCACGTATGACGTCTTGTGAAGGGTTGTTTCTGGTCCATCTGTCGAAGCAGGAATTGAGCCTGTTGTTGTCTTCCAGAAGCACCTTCGAGACGTTTAGGAGGTTGTTTCCTATGGATGCGTCTATGAAGACAGTCAGGTCGAAGTCTTTCCATCTGAAGTTGTTGCCCCATCCGAAGACCACGTCGGGATCACCTTTTCCGATAGCCTTGCGGTCGGCATTGGTGATGACTCCGTCTCCGTCGATGTCGCGGAACTTAGGGTCGCCGGGCTGGGATTTAGGTTGAGCAGCGTAGGTCTCGCCTTCTTGGATGATTCCTATCCATTCGTATCCATAGATGGTGCTTAGTGGGGAACCTTCCTGAACTACGGCGTATTGTGTGTCGGCATAGCTTCCGTGAGGCCTTAGACTATAATAGGTAGGGGAAGAAATGCTTTCGACATTGTTCTTGTTATGCGAGATATTGAATGTACTTGTCCAAGAAAAATCCTTGGTGTCGAAGATATGATAGTTCAAATAAAGTTCCACACCTTTGTTTGAGATGACGCCATTGTTTCCCTTCGTGGTGGTGATTCCCGTAGTAGATGAAGAAATGTTAATGTCGTTAAGCAAATCGGTGGTGACTTTGCTATACAAATCGAAGTTGACTTCCAATTTGTGGTTGAACATGGAGAAGTCTATACCGAAGTCGCCCTGCGTCGTCGTCTCCCAGTGAAGGAAGGCATTGCCTGCATTGGCCGGATACATACCTTTTATGATGCTGTTTCCTCCGAGGTAGATGTCTTGGAATGCATAGGAACGTAGGGATTTGTAACTTCCGATGCCGTCGTTACCGGTTTGGCCATAGCTAAGACGCAGTTTGATGTTGTCGAAGGCCGGCTTGGTGAATTCCATAAATGGTTCGTCGCCGATTTGGTAAGCCACCGAAGCTGCAGGGAAGTAGCCCCATTTGTTGTTGGCTCCGAAATTCGATGCTCCGTCTGCGCGAATGCTCGCATTGAATATGTATTTGTCGTTGAGTACGTATTCGGCACGTGCGAAGAACGAGAGGTTGTATTTGTCACTTCTAGCCGTGCTGTACCAGTCTATCTTGGCAGCCGCTCCCATATTCCACACACGAAATGCGTCGGTAGTGAATTCGTGGGCGCCCATTCCCGTGTAATAGTAGTTGTTTCCGAGGAAGCTCGTTCCTGCAATCACCTTGACGTTATGTTTGCCGGTGTCGCGGTGGAATGTAAGCACGCCTTCCATCTGCTGGAAATCGGAATTCTCGATTTCCATAGTGGCTATACCCTTGTTCGCTGCACCGTGGTTCGTGTTACAGTCGTAGTAAGTGGAATATTTGTCCATCTCGAAGTTATAGGAGTACTGGGCGCGCAGCGAGAAGTACTTGAGGAAATCGGCTTGTGCGTAAGCGGTTATGTAGGAATTGTTCACCCTTACGTTAAGGTCTTTGTACATGAGTTCGTAGTACACGTTTTCCATACGGGTTTCCTCTCCGAACACGTTCTTGCCCTCTATGGTATTCAATGGGCTGGCGAGGAACATCCAGTACATCGCATTGTCGGTAGAACTCTTGGTTCCCATACTGATGTATGTCCTGTCCGTCTTGGCTGCATAGGCGTTTATTCCTGCCCTAAGCCAATCGCTTGGTTTGAAGTCCACATTGATGCGGGCACTAGTCCTGCCGAAGTCGGAATTGAGGACCAATCCCTCGTCTTTCGTGTTTACTATGCTGGCAGCTGCCTGGATTTTGTCTGAACCTCCTTGCAAATTCAGGGCGTGGGTGCGTGTAGTGGAGTTTCGGGTCATTTCCTTAATCCAATCCGTGCCCGCGCCGGTGTAGGCTTGCTCAGCCTCCGTGTAAGGAGGGTCGCCTGCAGCACCGTTATTCTTCCAGTTAAGCATTTCATATCTAATGACATCCGATGCGTTCATCAAATCCCACGGATTCCTCAATGCCTTGACGGAAGTATTATATGAGTAGTCGATTGCTACTTTTCCTGCACTGCCGTGCTTGGTTGTGATGATGATGACACCATTGGATCCTCGAGAACCATAAATGGCTGTCGCTGCGGCGTCTTTCAAAATCTCTATGCTCTCGATGTCTTCCGGGCTGACTTGGTTTCCTGCAGTACTCTGGATGCCGTCTATTACATAGAGTGGGGTGTTGTCTGCGGAGATGGTGGAAGCGCCGCGGACTCTGACGGTGATGCCGCTTCCAGGCTCGAATGACTCTTGACGTACTGATACGCCTGCTGCTCGTCCTCTGAGCAAGTCCGCCGTGGAGGTAATCACGCCTGCCTTTACGTCTTCAGCCTTGATTTGGGACACTGAGCCGGCTAAGTCGCGCTTTTTCGTCACGCCATAACCCACTACGACGGTCTCTTCAAGCATCTGGGTGTCCGTATCCATTATTATGGACAGAGAACTGCCGAAGCCGTCTATTTTAATCTGTTTAGGTAGAAGCCCCAAACATGAAAAATTCAAGACAGTCCCTTTGTTCGCGGAAATTTCGAAGAATCCGTTCGAATCGGTGAGAGTATATGTGGAGTTGTCTCCGTCTACTGACACCAGAACGCCGCCTACCGGAATTCCTGAATCATCGTAAACGATTCCCTTCGCCATTTGTTGCGCCGACAGTGAAATCGTAAATAGTAACGCTAAAATAAAAGTGCAAAGCCTTTTCATTGATATTATTGTTTTAGTAGTCCTTAAAAATAACTTGATAATCTTTCACAAATCATTACCAACTTATTTTTCAACGCTTGCTTAAGCGTTCTACAAATGTCTAATTTTATATGCTATTTTTGTTCTATAAATATTCAAAAAATTTCTAATTTTGTCCAAAAGTGCGAACAATAATGAAAAGAAAGTACATTTTGTCCATTTTACTTGGATTATTATGTGTGTTTGGCTTCGGAGCCGAACCTTCGGAGTATTACTATAAAAATATAGGTATCGAGGATGGATTGTCGCAGTCCAGCGTGACTTCCGTGGTCTATGACCCTTATGGCTCGCTGTGGATAGGTACGCGTTACGGGCTTAACGAGTACCGTAACCACGAGATACGTTCGGTTTACAAATTAGGTTGTATCCATACCTTATTTCTGGATGACAGTGAGCGTCTGTGGGTGGCTGCTCAGGACGGCATCTATACCTATGATTTCGAATCCAGCCAATTCGTTCGCCGAAGCACTTTCAGGGCTTTCTGCATATATCAGGGTAAAAACTATCTCTATTTCGGGGGAGAGGGCGGTATGCTCTTGTATAATGGAGAGAATTTCACCCCGATAAATAAGTCGGCTGCGTATTTGACAGGTATTTATAATTACGAAGGTGGACTTCTGGTAGTGGATAAGGGGTCCGGTCTGTACCGTTTCCGTAATCTATCTTTCGAAAAACTGGAATGCTCGGCCCTTAACGGAAGCGTGATTCTCGCATCCGAGCTCTATGGCGACACCCTCTTTCTTTCGATTTACAGGCAGGGACTTCTGAGTCTCAATTTGAAAACCGGGAAATACCGTTTTTACAACACATCGAATTCCAAGCTTTCTTTCAATATCCTGCTATCGCTTCTTATAGTGGACGACGAGTTGTGGATAGGGTCCGACGGCGGCGGTCTGGATGTGCTATCCCTTAAGGATGGAAACATAAAGGCGAAATACATTCCGTCGAACTCCATAAGCTGCCTTTACGAAGACCCCTTCAAGAATATATGGGTAGGTACCATATGCTCGGGACTTTACGGACTTCGTCCTTCGAAGATTCTAAGCTATACGTCGGAAAACAGCGATCTGTCCTATGACGTGATAGACGAGTTCGCCGTCTCCTATGACGGGAATCTGTGGTTGGCCACCGACGGTGGGGGAGTAAACAAATTTATCGTTAAGAATTCTACCGTAATACCATTCCTTAGGACGCGAGGACTCAAGGTGTCGTCTATGGTAGAGCTCTCGAAGGACAAACTCCTGCTTTCGCTTTATAGTGTCGGGCTAAATGTCTACGACTTGAACACCGGAAAACTCACTCCTTTTATCATAAAGGATGCTCAGGCTAACTATAGGGAGTTCTTTTATGGTAATCCGCCGAATCTCTATGCTATGGGAGGTGGTCATTTTCTGATAATGGGCATAGATGTCTATGATTATGACTTTAATCGCGACACCTTTACCAAATTTCTTTCCGTAAGTGGAGGGTCGATGGCCGATATGAGGGTGTGCGGGAGCTACGAAGATATTCTATATGCTTATAATTCAGAAAGTATTTTCGTCATACAGCCTTCGAACTATAAGGTGAGCCGGATTCCTCTTTCTCAGAATGGTCTTACTATAAATACTGCGGCGTTTGGTGAAAATTTGGTGTGGATAGGCGCTCAAGATGGTTTGTATTGGCACGATATGAATACCGGAATTACACGGAAATACGAATCGAACCTCTTCGAACGGGTGACTCACCTGCATTTCGACGGAGCCGGGGATCTCTGGATAGCGGCAGACAACACTCTTTTTAAGAAGAGTGAAGGCAGGGTCGAAATCATCGGCGAGAACGAGGGCGTGGGAGCGAACGAGATCAGCTACGGTATAGAGATAAATTCCGGCGACGAGACTTATCTGTTCCTCGGCGGCACTAATGGAATGTTGCGTATAAGGACCGACGATAGTCAGGTTTTCGGCGAGGAATACGAACATCTTTTAAATCTTAATAACGTAAGTATAGACGGACGCAATGTCGTTCCTGACCGCGGTACCATCTCGCTTACTTCTAAGTATTCGCAGTTTAGGCTCTCCATAGGTCTTTCCCTTATGGACCCATTCGAGAAAACGGCCTATCGTTACGAAATAAAGGGCAAGTCGGATTATACCATAGAGTCTTACGACGATTACATCTTGCTTCCGGCCTTAAAGGAAGGCACCTATAACATTAGCGTGTCGTATTTCAAGAATAGCGGCATCTGGAGCGAGCCGTCTCGGATTCTTACCTTGAAGGTCCTGCCACCGTGGTATAGAACTCCGCTTTTCGTCGGACTTATGCTGCTAATCTTCATAGCTATGATGAGCTATGGAGTAGTGTGGCTCTATAATCGTCGAGTGGCGACTATGGAACGAGACCTTAGGGCTCGAAACAGCGACTTCGTGGAAAAACTCGATGCCTATATTATGGAAAATATGTCGAGCCAGAATCTCGACATCCCGTCCATCGCTATGCATATGGCTATGAGCCGAGCATCCTTGTATTCGAAGTCGAAGAAGGTATTGGGAAAGGGTATAGGTGAATATGTCGACGAGATGCGTATGAAAGAAGCCTGTCGATTGCTTGCCGAGGAGAATCTTTCTATGAGCGAGATAGCGTATAGGGTAGGTTACAACTCGTCGCGTTATTTCAGTACCAGATTCAAGAAGGTGACCGGATTTACCCCACGCGATTATAGGACCAAGCACCGTAAGGCGATATAAAGAAAGAGGTCGGCATAATAACCGACCTCTTAAAGTTGAGGTACCAGGATTCGAACCTGGGCAGGCAGAACCAAAATCTGTAGTGCTACCATTACACCATACCTCAATTCCGAGCTGCAAATATACTTAAACCTCGCCTTATTTGCAAATATTTGATTATTTCACCATGGCGGCGCGAAGGGCCTTTTCCCATCCGCCGACACGGACTTTTCTAAATTCGTCGTCGCGCTGAGGCTCGAAGACTCTGTCCGAAGTCCAGAGCTCCTTAAGTTCGTCGATGCTCTTCCAGAGTCCCACTTCGAGTCCCGCCATATAAGCTACGCCTAGAGCCGTCGTCTCCTTTTCGCGTGGCTTAAGTACCTTAGTGTTAAGGATATCTGACTGGAATTGGAGTAGAAGCGAATTCTCCGATGCTCCGCCGTCGACTTTCAGTTCGCAGATAGGCACGCTCGCATCCGAACTCATAGCCTTTACCACGTCACGCGCCTGAAGAGCCATTCCCTCTAAGGTCGCGCGTGCTATGTGCGCCTTCGTCGTGGCACGGGTTATTCCCACGATGGTGCCTCTGGCATTGGCATCCCAAAAAGGAGCGGCAAGTCCGGTCAGCGCAGGCACGAAATATACCCCGCCACTGTCCTCGACGCTGCGTGCAAGTTCCTCTACCTCAGAAGACTTGCTGATGATGCCCAACCCGTCGCGAAGCCATTGGACCGCAGCCCCGGACACGAATACGCTTCCTTCGAGAGCGTAGGTCACTTCGTCGCCGATTTGCCAAGCGATGGTAGTGAGCAGGTTACAGGTGGAAGATACGGCGCGGCGTCCCGTGTTCATCAGCAGGAATCCGCCTGTCCCGTAGGTGTTCTTTACGGAGCCCGCATCTACGCACATCTGTCCGAAAAGCGCGGCCTGCTGGTCTCCGGCCACACCGCATATCGGCACTTTCACTCCGTCCACTTCCGTCTCGCCGTACAGATGCGAACTAGGCAGGACCTTAGGCAGTATGCTCTCAGGTATGTCCAAAAGGCTTAGTAACTCCTTGTCCCACTGTAGGGTGTGTATGTTGAAAAGCATAGTGCGCGAAGCGTTCGAGACGTCGGTCGCGTGAACTTTTCCTCCGGTCAAGTTCCACAGTAGGAAGGTGTCCACGGTGCCGAAGCGTAACTCTCCTCGCTTGGCCCGTTCCCTCGCTCCCGGGACATTGTCCAATATCCATTTTATCTTCGTGCCGCTGAAATACGAATCCAGTCTAAGGCCCGTCTTGCTCTTTATTACTGCTCCGAATCCGCGAGAAGCGAGAAAGTCGCAATACCCCGAAGTCCTGCGATCCTGCCACACTATGGCGTTATAGATGGGCTCTCCCGTCGCGGCGTCCCATACTATGGTGGTCTCCCTCTGGTTCGTGATGCCTATCGCAGCCACATTTTCCACGCCCACCTGTCTCGCTACATCCATGAACACTTCGTATTGCGATGCCCAAATCTGGGCCGGATCGTGCTCTACCCATCCGTCTTGCGGAAAAATCTGCGGAAATTCCTTCGCACGGCACGCGAGCTGGACTCCGTTACCATCGAAAGCTATCGAGCGCGAACTGCTCGTCCCCTGGTCTAAAGAGATAATTATATTTTTCATATCGTGTAAAATTACTAAATTTGCTTAAATCTTCAATCGTTATGAATACATTAAAACTCAAATCTAATTTCGATGACCTGTCTTTAGGCATCGCCTTTCTCCCCGCGCAGGGAACCCCTAAGGCTATTTTCCAGATAGTTCACGGAATGGCGGAGCATAAGGAAAGATATTATCCATTTATGGAATTTCTCTCGGAGCACGGCTATGCCTGTGTGATTCACGACCATAGAGGTCACGGCGAGAGCGTGAAATCCGAGCAGGATTTGGGCTTTATGTACGGCGGCGGTGCGGACGCCCTGGTCGAAGACGTGCTGCTGGTGCAGGATTGGGCTAAGGGCCAATTCCCTAACCTCCCTGTCTACCTCTTCGGGCACAGTATGGGCAGTATGGTCGTGCGCGCGTTCACCAGAAAATACGACGACCGCATCGACAAGCTCATCGTCTGCGGCTGCCCGTCGAACAACCCGGGAAAGGGCGTTGGCATCGGATTGGCATCGATAATCGGGGGCCTGTGCGGCTCGAAGCACAGAAGCAGGCTTCTGAACCAATTGGCATTCGGCGGCTACGGAAAGCTCTTCGAAGAGGGGAACCCGCTGGCCTGGCTCTCGGCCAATAAGGCCAATGTGGCCGACTACCATCGCGACCCGCTGTGCGGTTTCACTTTCACTGCTAATGGTTTCAAGAACCTCTTCAAGATTATGAAGCAGTGCTACGCTGCGAGGGGCTGGAAGATGAGCAAGCCTTCGCTTCCGATAATATTCATCTCCGGTGGAGACGACCCTTGTCGCATTAGTAATAAGGACTTTATGGGTGCGGTGAACTTTATGAAGGATAGAGGTTATAAGGACGTTACCTATCAGCTCTATCCGGGACTTAGACACGAGATTCTTCTGGAAGGGGAGAAACAGGTGTGGGATGACGTGCTGGAGTTTATAGAAAAGTAATTTCGGATGGCGAAACAGGGCATAGATGTGGCGGCTCAGTGTCGGGGTCTTATCGAGGACATCCGAAAGGGGAATTTTAGTCCGGTCTATCTTCTTATGGGAGAGGAGAGCTACTATCCGGACTTGGTCTGTAAGGAGATAATCGATAATTGCATAGACGAGAGCAGTAAGGACTTCAACGAACTCATCTGCTATGGCGCCGACGCTAACGCGGACGCAGTGATAAGTGCTGCCCGTCAGTTTCCTATGATGTCCGACAGGGTGTTGGTGGTGCTTAAGGAGGGTCAGATGCTAAAATCGCTCGAGTCTCTCTCGGTTTACTGCGAATCGCCGCTGGATAGCACCGTGCTCGTGATTCTTATGCACGGAGGCGGGGCGGACAAGCGAAAGGCCCTGTATAAGGCGGTTTCGAAAAATGGTGTGGTGGTGGATAGCCCTCTCGTAAGGGACTACGAGCTTCCTCGCTGGATAGAAGGCTATTACAAGTCTCGCGGACTTGACCTCGAACCCGGAGGAGCGAATCTTATCGCCGAATCCATAGGCTGTAATCTGGGCGCCATCGCGGTAGAGACCGACAAACTCTTGAAGAACTTGGACCCCGGATGTAAAAAGGTCACCGTGTCCGACATAGAGAAGAATATAGGCATAAGCCGCCAGTTCAGCATTTTCGAACTTACTAAGGAGCTATGCTACAAGCGCAGCGAAAAGGCTCTCAAGATAGCGGGATACATAGGCAATTCTGCCAAGTTTGCCTTGCCTGCGGCAGTTAGCGTCATATATGCTACCTTCTCGAAGGTGCTTCGTCTTCAGGCGATGATGCTTCGAAAGGGAAGTCCTTCGCCCTCGGATAAAGCTGCGGCTCTTTCCGGGGTGAACCCATATTTTTATAAGGACTATGAGGCGGCAGCGAGAAACTATCCGATGCATAAGACTATGGCCATCATCTCGCTTCTCTGCGAATACGACTACCTCGGCAAGGGAGGAGACGGTGTGGAGACCGGCGCCGGGGAGCTCCTCGTCGAACTGGTCGCAAAGATACTTTCTTGTTAGGATTGTTTGCATATCGTAAGATTCTTGCTAACTTTGTGGAGTTTTCCACAAAAGATGAATCAAATCGTAACGCATAAGACTAATTGCGTCCGCCTTCGAATTCCAAACGGGGGGGGGTATAGATTTCATCTATCAGGGTATACCCGCAAGTTTTTCCACAACAAACAATACGATGAAAAAAATTATCCCTTTCGGGGCTTCAGTTTATGAAGCTCCAGCTTGTGATGTTATCTGCATCGCAAGCGAATCAGCCATTTTACAGGCAAGCACAAACGCGTTCTCCATTAATGACTGGAACGTGGACGATGAAGAATTAACCTTTTAATCTGAAAGCGTTATGAAAAAATTATCATTGTTCCTAGGGATGGCGCTCGCAGCTTCGCTGTCTCTGACTAACTGTACCGAGAAAATCGAGGGACCTATCGCCCCTGCTACTCCTGCCGGAATCCCATTCGAGATTTCAGCCGACATCTCTACTAAAACTACTAACGAAGGACTTGCTACCCAATGGGCTACAGGCGATGCCATTAACCTCTTCCATGCCGAGGCAGGCACGACTGCGTATGAGTCTGATAATGAGTTTACCCTCGACGCTACCCGCGACGGTGTTTTCAAGGGAAAACTTACAAAGGAGCTTGACGCATCAAAGAGTTATGACTGGTATGCGATTTATCCGTATAATAAGAATGTGACGACACCGGCAGCTCGTGAAAGTGGATGGTTGCTTTTGGGACAAACTAAGTCAGAAACTTTTTCAACTACACAAACAGGCAATGACTCAAAGGCTCATCTGTGCGGAAAAGCACTTCCACTTTACGGTGTAGCGAAAGGAGTCGCTTCAGATGTTAAGCCGGCAGTAACGATGAATAATCTCGCATCAGTAGTGGCCGTTAAGGTTAAGAACACCACTACAGAGCCGCTTGTGGTTAAGTCGGTATCCTTCACCTCTACAGAAGACATCGTCGGAACATATTACATAGACTTTACCGGCGAAAATGTAGTTTATACAGGAAGCGGAGATGAATATGTTAGTGCCACAGCTTCCCTTACCGTTAATAACGGAGACGCTATACCCGAGAATGCTGAAGCCATTTTTTACATTCCTATCAAGCCTCACACTGTAAAGATAGGCTCCACCCTTAAGATTTCCGTAAACGGCTACGAAAAGCCACTTAAACTCCCTAGGGATGTCACTTTCACCGCCGGCAGCATCAAGACCCTGGCGTTTGATTTTAACAAGGTCGTAGTCGACTATGTGACAATTCCTTGGACTGAAGATTTTTCAGGGGATTTGAGTTTGTATACGCTTGTAAGTAAGACATCTACTACCAAAACATATAATGAGACCTTGGCTAAGGGAACTGCTCCTGAGCTTTTGATTAGTAAAAACGGAGGTTCGTTCTCTGCAAAGGTAAAAGCAGAAGCAGGTAATTATCTTCTTACATTTAAAACAAATAAACCGGATATTTTAACGGTTTTGTCGTCAGATGCAAATGTCACGGTAGTGAAGGAAACTGCTACCGAATACTTGCTTACCGTTCCTGAAGGAGGAAGTACTTTCTCTCTTACGATTAAGAATACGAACGGGGACTATAACGCTCGAATTGACGACATCAGCCTTGTAGCGGATACTGCCGTTAGAGTGCCTGTTATCACAGTAGATAACACTAATATATCAGTAAAGGCAGAAGGCGGCAACGTTGCTCTCAAGTATTCTATTAAGTACCCTGCAGCCGGCGCGACCATCGCAGCTGCATCTACTAAGACTTGGGTGAACTCTTTTGATTATGGGACTGCTGACGCAATCACATTTGCAGTTGACGCAAATGAAGGCGAAGCCCGTACTGCCACAGTCACACTGTCTTACCCAGGCGCCGACCCTGTCGCCGTAACTGTATCCCAAAGCGCTAAAGGTGCGGTGGAGCCTGTTGTAAAAACAGAGGAATTTACATTTAGCAGCTTTGAAGTGACTGATGGCGTAGCAACTATTAATGCAAAAAACTTCAAAATAGAGCTTAAAAAGAATAATGCTAATAATCCTCCTTCTTGGAATAAAAAAAATAATGAGGCCAGATTGTATCCAAAAGGTTCTTTAAGAGTATTTTCTGACAAAACAATAATGAAGGTTGAGTTTATGTATAAGTTAAATGCTGGCGGCAAGGATAATAAAGTTCCAACTATAGAATCCGTAGAGGGAGCCTCTAACAAGGGCCAGTGGGACTCTAAAACGAAAGTTTGGAGTGATGCTGCTGGTGATAAGAACGTTACTATGTCGACTAGTGGGACGGCAGGTAATGTTGGCTTTACTAAGATTATAGTGACATATGTAGAATAATACCCTTTTCACCTCGGCACTATGGAGTTAGTGCCGAGGTGAATTAATTCCAACCACATTATTATGTGGTTGACCGATATGCCGAAAGGCATTTTTTACTTGTGAAACCAGTAAAGACTGGTTATGATTTGATCAGGGTCGCGACGTTGTGAAACACCGCGACCTTTTTACGTGCGTTCGTTCCTCTGCGAGCAAAACAAAAAATCCCGCAGAGACTATTATTGTGTCCTGCGGGAGTGCTTGTAGTATGGTAGTCTGTGACTACTTTAATTTAATTACTTCTTCTTTAGAAAGCCCTGTGTATTTGCAAATCAGTTCTACCGGAGCGTTGTCTTCCAGCATACTCTTAGCGATTTCGAGGGACCTTTTTGCTTCACCTTCTACAAGTCCTTCTGCCTTACCTTTTGCTGCACCTTCGGACAGACCTTTTGCGATACCTTTTTCGAGACCTTCCGCGAGAGCTTTCTCGGTAGCAGTTTTTACAGCCGCTTCTACGGCCGTCTCTACCGCATAGTTTAGACAGTTCTGATAATCGTAACTCATTTTCTGTTCCTCCGTGTATCTATGAATTTCTTCTGCCGTGAAGTTAGCAATTTTTGCCGTGGTGAACAAATCTTGAAACGGATTCTCGTCAAATTCTTCCGGAATCTCGTTCATTTTACTCAGATTATTAAAGAGATAAGTCCATTTGTCCGATTCGTCCGACAGATTCTCCAGCATCTTGTTAAATCGAGGAAGCTCGATGTAGATAAAGTGAAGGCTATCGCTATGGATCTCGTTCATCTCTTCCTCTTTCACTATATAATGGCTGATGAACTTGTCCCTCGGCCAATCCCCCACGTGCTCCATAGCATAATCTAAAATGGAAATAACATAAACAGGATAAAGCTTATAGTCCCAAACATAGGGCTTGGTGATATTCCTAAGCTTTCTTTTGAAGGCTTTCTTAGCTTCGTCATGCTGTTTCTGGATGGTGTATGTGGAATAATAGAGCGCTCTGTCTCGAAAGTACTTCTGAGGATTGTGCTGCATCTCCACCACGAAATCCCGATTGTCCGAAGTATGACAGTAGACATCATAGAAGACTTTTCTGTCTTTTTTCGTAAGACCTAACATTTCCACATTACGATACTCGACATCCGTAATCCTGTCAGTCTTGAGAATGGAATTAAGAAATGAAATTAAAATGTTTTTTTGCCCGAAGGCGCGCTTGAACATAAAGTCCGAGCGAAGGTCAGCGAAGACCTGGTCCCTTAAATTAACGTTCATAGTTATTAAGTTTAATTGTTTCGCAGAAATAACTCTGCTTAAAGGCGAATATAGAAATAAAAATCGAAAAAAGACTTAAAGAAACAGATTATGACTGTTTCTTTATGAAAGAAAAAATCTTTCGTCGTGATTTTATGGACAAAATTCTTGCACTTCTGATGCGAAGTCGAAAAACACCTTTTAAGTCAGGATGCCGTAGACACGCTTCTAGATGGTCCGGTGGCTGAAGGTGTACATAAGTTTCGTACACCTTTAGGTTACACCCTTAGTAGAACGCTGTAGAGTGCGACAGGTGCTCAAAGGTGTTTTTCGGGTTGCGAAATAATGACGCCGGACCCTCCGCGAGCAGGCAATACACCCCGAGGACAAAGTAGCAAGCCAAAACGATAATTCTAGAGAAGCGAGAAACACATACAGCGAGGGAGCCGTCCGCCCACGGACTGCTATAGTGGGTAGGTGTCCGCCGGAGACAAGTTCCGCGTAGCGGGACGCAGGAAACGGTGGAAGGGCCGGAGCGAAGATGTCCAAAGGGCATCGAAGCGAAGTTCCCGAGCTGTATTGTGTTTTCGCTTCCAAAACATTGCAATGGGATGGCCAGTCCGAGGGGGTGTCTTTTGCTGCGAGCGATAACCTCAGGTGGCAGCACACAAAAAAAGCTGGCCGGGGAATTCCGCGGTCAGCCTTTTTGAAATGTGTGATTCTGTATTACTCTACGACAGGACCGGCAGCTACAAGAGCCTTACCAGCCTCGTTAGTCTCATACTTCTTGAAGTTCTTAACGAAACGTCCTGCGAGGTCCTTAGCCTTCTCCTCCCAAACTGATGCGTCAGCATAAGTGTCGCGAGGGTCAAGGATGTGGCTGTCTACGCCTGGAAGCTCTGTAGGAACCTCGAAGTTGAAGTGAGGGATAACCTTAGTAGGAGCTGTCTCGATAGAACCGTTGAGGATAGCGTCGATGATACCTCTGGTGTCTCTGATAGAGATACGCTTGCCTGTACCATTCCATCCTGTGTTCACGAGATATGCCTTAGCACCGCTCTTCTCCATCTTCTTAACGAGCTCCTCTGCGTTCTTTGTAGGGTGAAGCTCGAGGAATGCCTGTCCGAAGCAAGCTGAGAATGTAGGAGTAGGCTCGGTGATACCGCGCTCTGTACCTGCAAGCTTAGCTGTAAATCCTGAAAGGAAGTAGTACTTTGTCTGCTCAGGAGTAAGGATAGATACTGGAGGAAGTACTCCGAATGCATCTGCTGAAAGGAAGATGACTCTCTTCGCTGCAGGACCCTGAGAGAATGGACGAACGATGTTCTTAATGTGATAGATAGGGTAAGAAACACGAGTATTCTCGGTTACGCTCTTATCTGTGAAGTCGATCTTACCGTTCTTGTCTACAGTTACGTTCTCGAGGAGCGCGTCTCTGCAGATGGCGTTATAGATGTCCGGTTCAGACTCCTTGTCGAGGTTGATGACCTTAGCGTAGCAACCGCCTTCGAGGTTGAATACACCGTGATCGTCCCAGCCGTGCTCGTCGTCACCGATGAGGAGACGCTTAGGGTCTGTAGAAAGGGTAGTCTTACCTGTTCCTGAAAGACCGAAGAAGATGGCTGTGTTCTCACCGTTAAGGTCGGTGTTAGCCGAGCAGTGCATAGAAGCGATGCCCTTAAGAGGGAGGAAGTAGTTCTGCATAGAGAACATACCCTTCTTCATCTCACCGCCGTACCAAGTGTTGAGGATAACCTGCTCCTTGCTGGTTACGTTGAAAGCAACCGCAGTCTCAGAGTTAAGACCCATCTCCTTGTAGTTGTCTACCTTAGCCTTAGCCGCGCAGTAAACTACGAAGTCAGGCTCCTGATCGAACTCAGCCTGGTTCTGAGGACGGATGAACATATTAGTAACGAAGTGTGCCTGCCAAGCTACCTCCATAATGAAGCGAACCTTCATACGGGTGTCCTTGTGTGTGCCGCAGAAACCATCGACTACGAAAAGACGCTTTCCTGAAAGCTGCTTCTGAGCGAGGCTCTTGAGAATAGCCCAGTTCTCTTCGCTGAGAGGGTGGTTGTCGTTCTTGTACTCCTCTGAAGTCCACCAAACAGTGTCCTTAGAGTTAGCGTCCATAACGATGTACTTGTCTTTAGGGCTACGTCCGGTGTAAACACCAGTCATAACGTTAACGGCTCCGAGCTCAGTTACCTGTCCTTTCTCGAAACCTTCAAGACCTGGTTTTGTTTCCTCGTTATACAATACCTCGTATGTAGGATTGTAGAGGATTTCGGTCACGCCTGTGATACCGTACTTTGAAAGATCAATGTTTGCCATATTGTAAACTATAATTTGTATTTTTGTTTGTTTTAAAATTGCGATGCAAAGATAAACATTTTTAGAAGATACACAACTAACTATTTATGGCTATTTTCGATACAAGAACTATGCCCGTGCAGGTCTTGCAGGAATTTTGGGGCTACGAGTCGTTCAGACCGCTTCAGGAACAGATAATTAATTCCGTTCTCGAAGGGAATGACACTTTGGCACTAATGCCCACGGGAGGCGGAAAATCCATCTGCTTCCAGGTCCCGCAGCTGATGAAGGAAGGATTGGCATTAGTCATATCCCCGCTGGTCGCACTGATGAAGGATCAAGTGCAGAATCTCGCGGACAGAGGCATCAAGGCCATTTCCATCCACTCCGGCATGAGTCGAAGGGAGGTCGATATGGCCCTGAACAACGCCGCCTACGACGAGCAGGTCAAGTTCTTGTACGTGTCGCCCGAGCGATTGGCCACGAACCTGTTCTCTTCCTACCTCAATGTCTTGCCCATCAGTACGATAGTGGTCGATGAGGCGCACTGCATCTCGCAATGGGGCTACGACTTCCGCCCCGATTACCTGCAGATAGGCAAGATTCGCGAGCGGGTGGACGCGCCGGTATTGGCACTGACGGCCACTGCGACCCCACAGGTGTGCGAAGATATTATGGACAAATTGGCATTCAGGGACAGGGTGCTGTTCAAATCCGACTTCGAGAGGGCCAATCTCAACTACATCGTCCGCGAGAGCGCCGACAAGATGGGCCAATTGCTCTCCGTATGCCGCGGCGTACCCGGGACCGGAATCGTGTATATGAGGAATCGGGCCAAGTGTGAAGAGATGGCGGCCGCGCTGAAGGCTGCCGGAATCAGTGCCGACTTCTACCACGCCGGATTGCAATCGATTTCGCGAAGTGAGAGACAGCAGGATTGGAAGAGCGGAAAGACCCGCGTGATGGTGTGCACGAACGCCTTCGGTATGGGCATCGACAAGCCGGACGTGCGATTCGTGGTGCATCTGGACATACCGGACTCGCCGGAAGCCTACTTCCAGGAAGCCGGAAGAGCCGGTCGAGACGGAAAGACTGCCTATGCGGTGCTCGTGTATAACCAGCAGGATATCAGTAGGCTAAACCAGATGGTGGACCTCTCGTTCCCGCCGCTCGACTATGTGGAGGACATCTACCAGAAGATTCATATTTTCTACGAGATTCCCTATGAGCACGGGGAGGGAAGGGAATTGAAGTTCCATCTGGAAGACTTTTGCCGCCAATTTTCCCTGCAACGCGCGAAAACCCACTACGCCGTGCAATATTTGGACAGGATAGGGCAGATTTCCTATAGCGAAGACGTCGAGATCTCTACGAGGGTGAAGATTATTCCCGACAGACAAGCCCTTTACTCCATAGAACTGCCTAATCCTCAGATGGTAAGCCTTCTCGAACTGCTTATGAGGAACTATACCGGAATCTTCTCCTATGCCGTGCCTGTAGACGAGCAGTCCCTGGGAAGGAGCCTCGGACTTAGCGTGCCGCAACTGCGCGTGCTGCTCTACGAGACCTCGCTGGAGCACGTCATAAAGTATATTCCCTGCGACGTAAGTACTGTGGTCTTCCTTCGCCATCCGCGATTAAGACCGGGCGACGTGGACCTTAAGCCTCTTTACTATAAACGATTGAGGGAAGCGGCGCAGGAACGTGCCGCTCAGATGGAGCAGTATTGCACCTCGACGGACGAGTGCCGCTCCGCCCGACTGATACGCTATTTCGGACAGGAAGAAGTGCGCGACTGTGGGGTGTGCGACGTCTGCCGGGCACGAAAAGGTCGTGCGCGGACTATTATTCGCGAATGGATGGGGGAGCATCCTGACTGGACGGAGCAGGAGCTTTTCGATTTTCTGAAAGATCCGGCTTCGGGACTATCCCCTTCGGATGTGGAGATAGCCCGAGACCTGATAGATTCTACTTTGTAATTCCTAATTTGCGCAAGAGTGCACCTACCTCAGGGTCGTGACCACGGAAGTTCCTGAACATAACTGCAGGGTCTTCGGTGTTACCGCGGCTTAGGATGTTCTTTCTAAAGCTCTCTGCGACTTCAGGGTTGAAGATGCCCTTTTCCTCGAAGAGTGAGAATGCGTCGGCTTCGAGCACCTCGCTCCATTTGTAGGAATAGTAACCGGCAGCGTATTGGCCCGTAAAGATGTGGGTGAAGGCTGTGGAAATGCAGGTTCCGGGCACCTCGGGGAAGACTGCCACTTTCTTCAGTGTCTGAGTCTCATATCTTATCACGTCCGTGACATTCAATGCGCTAAGGTGGTTCCAAGCCATATCGAGAATGCCGAAATGGAGCTGACGCACCTGGAGATAGGCTGAGTTATAGTTTTTCGTGGTGCGAATCTTCTCGATGAGCTCGTCAGGAATCACTTCGCCGCTCTGATAGTGACGGGCAAATCCCTGCAGGAACTCTTTCTCGTAAGCCCAGTTCTCCATAAACTGCGATGGCAATTCTACGAAGTCGGTAGACACGTTAGTCGTGTTGAGACTTTCGTAGCGACCCTCGCTGAGCATAGCGTGAAGGCTGTGACCGAACTCGTGAAGCAGGGTGCACAACTCGTCGTGGGTAATGAGGGACGGAGCGCTCGCAGTAGGCTTGGTGAAATTAGTCACCATACTTACCAGCGGTCTGTGCTCTTCGCCGTTCTTGAAGCTAAGTCCCTGGAATTCAGTCATCCAAGCACCGCCTCTTTTAGAAGCGCGAGGGAAGAAGTCGGCATAGAAGAGAGCCTTGTGGACTCCGTTCTTGTCCTTTACGTCGTAGACGCGTACGTCCTTATGATATACAGGAAGGTCGCTGCGCTCCTCGAATTGGAGTCCGTAGAGCCTGCCTGCCAGTGAGAAAGCGGCGTTAATGCAGCTGTCCAGATTAAAGTAAGGCTTGAGTTCCAGTTCGTTGAAGGCGTAGTGTGCATTCTTGTATTTCTCGCTCCAGAAAGAGAAGTCCCAAGCCTGGAGCTCCTTGCCTTCGTAGCCGTGTGCGCGGGCGAAGTCCCTTATGCGAGCCACTTCCTTTCTGGCCACCGGAAGAGATGGGGTAAGCAGTTCGTTCAGGAAATGCTCCACCTCGGCAGGTGTCTTTATCATCCTCTCCTCGAGAACGTAGTCGGCGTAGGTCTCGTAGCCCAGAAGGTGAGCTATCTTGATTCGTAAATCGGTGATTTCGAGAACGGTGGAGGTGTTGTCGAACTCGCCTGAAGTAGCGCGTGTGGAGTAGGCGAGATACATCTTCTTCCTAAGGTCGCTCCTCTCGCTGAAACGCAGGAACGGACCATACATAGGGTATGACAAATCGAATGACCATCCTGATTCGCCGTGCTGGGCAGCGGTTTCCTTAGCCTGTTCCACCAGGAAGTCCGGAAGTCCTGCGAGGTCTTTCTCGTCGGTGACGTTCAGACGGTAAGCGTTGTTAGCCGCGAGCACGTTCTTAGAGAAACGAAGCTGGGCGAGAGAAAGCTTTTCCTTAAGCTCGCTCATCCGGGCCTTGTCCGCATCGCTGAGGAGCGCGCCTCCGCGCACGAAAGACTTATAGGTCTTTTCCAGAAGGCGTCTCTGGTCCTGCTCCAGTCCCTCCGGATGTTCGTACACTTCCTTTACCCTGTCGAAAAGGGCAGGGTTCAAGTTTACGAACATAGAGTACTCGTTCAGAAGCGGAGTCACGTCTTCGGCTATCTGCTGGAGCTCCTCCGAAGAGTCCGCCTCCATTACGTTAAAGAAGATTCCTGACACTCTGCCTAAGGTCTTTCCGCTATTCTCGATGGCGAGAATGGTGTTCTCGAAGGTAGGTCTGTCCGGATTCTCCACGATGGCGGTAATCTCCGATTTGGCCTCCTCTATGCCTTTACGGAAGGCCGGCATATAGTGTTCTGTCTTTATCTTGTCGAATTCTGGTGCGCCGTATTCTAGGGACGACTCCCTGAGAAGCGGGTTTGTATTACAAGCGCTCATAGCTAAAATAAGAGTTGATGCAAGTGTGATTTGTTTCATAATTCTATTCTGATTCTATCGTTAATCCGTCGTATGCTGCGTGTATGCCCTCCGGAAGCAGCGCCTCCAGCTGTACGTGGGTACCCAGCGAGTGGGCCAAGTGGGTAAGATAGGTATCCTTTGCGCCTATCCTTCGCGCCATCTCTATGGCCTGCTCGAGATTGAAATGCGAGTGGTGAGGCTTGAATCCCACGCAGTTAAGCGTCACGGCGCTGAGCCCTCGAAGCTTTTCGAGCTCGCTATCGTCCATGGTCTTGAAATCCGTGATATAGGCTATGTCTCCGAACCTGAATCCCAGCACCGATAAAGTCTTTTCGGCATTATGGTACCCCTGAATGGGGATTACCTCCACGCTTTGTCTCACAGCAGAGGTGAGTTCGGGCTTTTCCTTATGGTATCCCACTCCGCTTTCCCATACTAATCGCGGAAGGGTGTCGTTAGGTGCCACCATAAATGGAGTGTGTCCGTCTATTCTCTTTATGCCCCATTCCGGTACGCCGGGGTAGTGGTGCTCCGTAAATGCGTAGCTGTATTCCTTTTTCAGGGAATTCTCCACATATTCCTCGCAATAGATGTTTATGGGCTTGTGCTCCAGAAGATTGAACGAACGCAGGTCGTCCATTCCTCCGGTGTGGTCCTTATGGCTATGCGTAAGCAGCACTGCGTCGAGGTGTTTCACGTCTTCGCGAAGCATCTGTATCCTGAAATCCGGACCGCAATCCACGAGTATGGTAATGTCTCCGTATTTGACTAAGGCAGAAGAGCGAAACCTGTTGTCCTTAGGGTCCCGACTCTTGCACACCTCGCACTCGCAGCCTATGACAGGAATGCCCTGCGACGTGCCCGTTCCTAAAAATGTCAATTTGGTTTTCATAATGTAACCTCCACTATCTTTCCTACCAGGGAAGGGTCGTATTCGCGGCTCACTCTCACGTAGTTACCCGAATAACCTCCCATCTTCCCGTCTTTTTCCTTCGATTCGAAAAGCACGAGGGCCTTTTTCCCCTTCTGGGATTCCACGAACTCCTCGTGAAGCTTAGCGCATAGTTCCTCGAGCACGGCCACCCTGTGTTTCTTCACCTCCTCGCTCACTTGGCCGTCCATCTCTGCGGCAGGAGTCCCCGGTCTGCGTGAATAAGGGAAGATGTGCAGGAACGCCGGATGAATCTCCTTCAGGAAGGCATAAGTCTTCTCGAAAAGTTCCTCGGTCTCGCCCGGAAGGCCCACCATAATGTCTATTCCTATGAACACTCCCTCGCCCAATTTTTCTCTTAGCGTATCTATTTTGTGTTTGAAGAATTCGGTGGTATAGTGCCTTCCCATAGCCTCCAAAATCTCGTCGCAGCCCACCTGAAGCGGGATGTGAAAATGAGGCTGAATCTTACTTCCACTTGCTATCCAGTCGATTATCTCGTCGCTTAAGAGATTGGGCTCTATGCTCGAAATGCGATACCTCTCGATGCCCTCGACCCTGTCCAGCGCCTTCAGTAGGTCCAGAAAGGTCTCGCCCGTGCTTCTGCCGAAATCGCCCGTATTCACCCCCGTGATGACCACTTCCTTTACCCCGAGCGCCGCGATTTCCTCTGCCATACGGACACATTCGCAGATGGGAATGTTCCTGCTGTCTCCTCGGGCCAATGGCACCGTGCAATACCTGCAGTGGTTGTCGCAACCGTCCTGCACCTTGAGAAAGCTCCTGGTCCTCTCGCCGCTGCTATAGGCTCCGAAGGTTTCTTCGGGCTCTGCAGGGGTGCTTTCTTTCAGGCCAATCCCTTCGAGGACGTCCGGCACTATCCGGGACTTTTCCTTGCATCCGAACACTTTCCACACGCCTTCGATTTTCGATATTTCCTCTTTTCGGAGCTCTGCGCTGCATCCGCACACGACTATGCGTGCCTGTGGCGAACGCCTGTGCATCTTCCTTATGAGGTTACGCGATTTCGAGTCGGAAGTGGCTGTGACGGAACAAGTGTTAATAAGGTATATGTCCGCTTCTCCGAGAGGTGAGGCCACTTCGAGCCCTGCCTTTCGGAAATCTCTTTCGTATGTAGATGTCTCGGCGTAGTTCAGCTTGCAGCCGAGGGTCAAGAATGCTATTTTCATCTGCTGATGGTGATTTTAGCCCTGTCCGCAGGACCGCTTACCGGCGGATGGAGTTTCGACAGGCTTATGCTGAAGTGCTCCAGCTCCGGGAAATTCTTTTCCAGGGCTTGGAAGATTCTGGCGCCTACGTTTTCTATGAGGTTTGACGGGATTTTCATCTCGGCCTCTATTATCTGATATACTATGCCGTAGTCTATGGCGTGCTTGATGTTGTCGGTGGCTAGGACCCGGTCCAGCTCGACCTCCGCGCTGAAGTCCACTATGTATTGAGTGCCTTTTTCCCTTTCGAAGTCATAGCATCCGTGAAAGGCGTGGAAGGTCATTCCGAGTATTTCTAGGGTTCCTTTCATTTCAATATTAAGAAGACTGTGGGTTGTTTGCCTATGGTGAGCTTTTCCTTTTTCCATTCTTGGGCGCTCAGCGTCTTGATGTATTGTTGCTCGGAGGTGAGGTTCACCGCCACGCAGAGTTTCGTGCCGGGACTTAGGCAGGCTATGAAGTCCGTGAGCAAAGTGTCGCTGCGATAGGGAGTTTCTATGAAGATTTGTGTCTGGTTGAGGCTCGACGACATCTTCTCCGCGTCACGGATGGCGGCGCGGCGCTGGTCGGCCTTCGCGGGGAGGTACCCCCGGAACGCGAACGACTGCCCGTTGAGGCCACTGCCCATCAGCGCGAGCATCAGCGACGAAGGGCCGACCAGCGGGCACACCTGAATGGTGTGCCGGTGGCAAAGTGCCACCAGCGCCGCCCCCGGATCTGCTACGGCAGGTAATCCGGCCTCACTGATAAGTCCCACATCCTTTCCATCCTCGAAAAGATCCAACATCTTTTCTATCTGCTCAGGCTGCGTATGCTCATTGAGCTCCACGAAAGTAAGCTCGTCTATATGCCCCTTCAGCCCCGCTCTCGAAAGGTAACGCCTTACCGTGCGCTCCTCCTCCACCACATATCTGTCTATGCGATGCAAAAGCTCAAGCGTAGGCTCAGGTATGACCTCTCTCGGGTCGCTCTCGCTAAGCGGCGAGGGAATCAAATATAATTTTCCTTTACTCATTCTTTATCACAAGAGTCTTGTTAGGGACTATCTCCACATCCTTCTCCTCCTCTTCCTTCTTGAAAAGCCTTCTCAGATACGAGCGTAAGCTGTCGTATTCCTTCTGATAAGACACACCTATACCGTTTCTCTGGCTGTTGTCGAGATAATTGGTATAGTCATCGGCCGAATGCGAGAAGATGTTTAGTCTGAATCGTCCGTCCTTATTCAACTTCACGTTTATGTCCAAATCGCCCACGACGTTCTCGTCGCTTGTAGAGCTGAACTTGCGGTTACCCACCGAACCGTTCACCGACACCATGTTGTCGAAGAGCTGAGTAGACACCGCGACGTCCATCACGTCGTTACCCACCTCGTTCTGTTGGTAACTGAGACCCAAGTCCAAAGGTATGTTCATCTTCTGCAGCACCGCATTCAGCTGCCCCGACATTATGGACGCGAGATTACTGTAGATGAAGTTCGAGCTGCTGTTACTGTTGTTTACGATACCGCTCTGGGTTCCCGGCATGAATCCTCCCAGCACTACCAGCGCGAGGAACTGTCGAGACACCTTGTCCTCAGTGTTCAATTCGCTCTCCACAAGAGACTTCGTGCTCGGATCGAGGTCCGGAATGTCTATCGAGAATCCTAATGAAGGATTACGAAGCTTGTCCGAAATCTTCAAGTTGCAGTTCACGAGCCTTCTCGTGGAAACCGAGGTCGTGTCCGAAATCAGCGGACCGAGCGAGGTCTTCAGGGAGTGTCGTGCGTTTATGTTCAATTCCGTATCCAGCACATCGCCCGCGAAGGTGAGCGAACTGCCGCTTTCTATGTTGAAATCCTTGCTTATCAGCGAGCTGAGCGTGGCGAAGTGGTACTTTCCTTCCGTGATGTTATAGTTTCCTCCCAGCGAGATGTTGCCCGTGGTGGTGTTAGCGTCGGCCGTGATTACGCCATCGCCTGAGATGCTAAGCGCGTTGCTGCCTTCCTTATCTAAGGCCGCCACTATCGAAAGTCCGGGATTCACGGTCATACGACATTTGGCCTCCAGCTTCGAGTGCGACGTCCCCACCTCAGGTATGGCGCTGATGGAGAACTCGTCGGTTTCCTCTTGCTCCTCTTCCGGCTCCTTGAACTGGAGAAGTCCTCCTGAGTTCTGCACTCCTGCCGAGATGGCTAAATTTATCTTACCCGTACCGGAATTGGCTATGTCGGCATCGAGAAGCAGATTCGACAGGTCCGGTCCCGACAGGCGTATGTTTCCGTCGAGGGCCAGCGTTCCGTAGTAGTCGCTGCTGCCCGAGTTCTTGTCCAGCACGCTGAGTCCGTCGAGGCGAAGCGTCAGGTCAGGCACCTTTCCGCTTAGCGTGGCGCTGCCTTTCTTACCGTCGCGTATGTCGATTCTGTCCACGATGAGGTTTTCCTGCTCGTAGCGCATACGTCCGTTAAGCGTGTAGGTTACTCCCGTAGGCACCAATCCCACGCGTAGGTTCGTAAGGGACAGGCCGTTACTCTGTACCGAGATGTGGTCCAGAGGACCGCTCGCATTCACCTTTCCGTCCACGGCTCCGTCCATAAGGAAGCAAATCCCCGTCAGGGCAGGCTGTATGACGTTAGGGTTGAACGAGTTGAGCGAGAGTCTCGCGTTCAGGTAGTTGGACAGGGCATTGTACGAGCCGTCCATCTTTATCGCGTAATCCTTTTCGGATATGCCATTGGTCAGGGTGAACTTGAAGAGGTCGTCCTCGTCGTCGAGGTGGGCCGTAAGGTGGATGTTGCCTGCACGGGCCCGTCCTATTCCCAGATCCGGGCACAGCAGCTCGGCCTTTAGTCCGGCATTGGTGCTCGAAGGGCTGCTTAAATAGACGAATCCGTCCAGCGAACCGGACAGCGGCATATCGGAGCTCAGGAAGATATTGGCCGTGGACAGGTCTATGTCCTTTAGCTTCAAGGCCAGCGTCGAAGGTGTGGTCCCGCTCACGCCGCCGCTTATCATTATCTGCTGCTTCCCGTTAGATAGCAGGAAGTCGCGTATCGTAAGGTTCTTCGGGCGGTAGGTGATTTGCGGCTGCGAGAAGCTCCATCTCTGTCCGTTTATCATCACGTTTGAACTTTCTATCTCGTTCTCTATGTGTATGTCGCCGTTCTCTTCGCGGCTGAAGATGGTGCTCAGGTTAATATCCATCGAAATGTCCTTATCCAGCAGTCTTCCTACCTTCAGGGTAGTGAGCGCCGTGTTGTTCCCTGCGTTTATGCTCAGGGTGGCGTTCTGGGCGCTAAGCTTGTTATGCGAGGCTCCATGCACGCTTACACGCGCCTGTGTGACGCCTTTCGACGAATTTACGCTGCCTTCGAGGCCTTTGAGTATGGACTTGTTCACCTTTATTCCCTTAGATGAGAATTGGGCTACGAGGGTGGAGTCCTTCTTAAGTCTTACGTAACCTTGCGTGCCGGGGGCTATCTTTATGTCCTTATGCAGGAAACTCAATGCCTCCTTGGTATCCTTCACGTAGAAGGACGCGTCGAAGTAACGTCCGTCCCATCTCGGCGAATAAGTTAGAAGGGCAGGGACGGAAATGCCGGCAGTCGAGGCGAGTATAGGGTCCGCAAGGGTGGACAGGTCAGGGTCTCCCGCGTAGGAGAAGTCCGCAAATGCCGAGCGCAGGTTCATCCTTATCTTGTCCTGCTCCATCACCGAAGCGAACAGGATGTCGCCTATGTTATGCTTTCCGTCTTCGTCGGCATAGGTGAGCTTCGAGATGGTCGCATCTCCTATGAGCACTCCTCCGTCGGTCTTTCGGAAGTTTATGTTCATCATAGCCGATACCGTGGAGGTAGGGCTTTTCTTGTCTATGTTAAGCGCTGCCAAATCGGCATAGCCCAGGAGCAGGTTGAACTTGTAGATGGAGTTGCTGCTCTTCGCCGATAGCGAGAAACTGCCTCCGAATATGAAGTTGAGATTCGGGTCGTTACACCTCACGTTTCCCGTAAAGGTGTTATCCTTAAAGTAGCCGTTGCCGTCTATTCTGCTGAAAGTGTAGTCGTTAAATGTGAGCTGCGAGACATCGAGCCTGTCCACCACTATGTGCGGATTGTCTTTTTCGAGCGTTCCCTTGCTCTTCAGTTCGAGACTCGTGCGTCCCAGACCTTCGCCCAGCCCTGCCTTCGACAGGTCCACCTTTTCTAATGCCAATTCGCCCTCGTACTTCGGAGCCGTCTGCTCCTTGACGAGGTCTTTAAGTGCCGCCGCGAGCCTTATCGTGCCTATCTCGCTGTCAAGCGTCAACTTGGACTGCAAGTCGTTAAGAGGGCCTTCAATCACTCCGTGAATGTCTGCGGTGAATCCGGGAGCGTATTGGCCGAGGTCCAATTTCACCTCCGGCACCAGTCCCGAGACGAGCTTGCCTATGCTCTCCGAGGTGAATTCCAGCTTGCGCGAATCCAGATAGACGTAGGCGCTGTCGGGAGTGAAGATGTCGTCTACGTTAAGCGTCAGGTCGGCCTTTATGCCGCTGTGTCTGTCGGTGAATTTGGCCTTTCCTATATGGAAGTTCGCTATGGGGCCTTCGGCTTGCAGTCCGTCTATGTCCAGCAGAATGGGACTGTCCTTGAAGATGCCGCAGAAGTAACTTACGCTATTCAGCGACAGGGGAGTCGCCGTGGCATCTATCGAAAGCTTCATCTTGTTCAGGAAATCCGAGAAGTCGTTCATAGTACGGCAGGCCATGGTGTATTTCTTTATGGACACGTTAGACCACTTGTCTATGATTCTGGCGTCGGTCACCGTGGTCACTCCCATGTAGACGTTGCCGTGGCCTGAAACCAGGCAGGAATAACCGCACTTTTCCTTTATTCTCAACCAATCCACCGCGAAGTCGCACCCTCCGTCCTTGAAGTTTATGTCGTGTCCCTTCGCATTCGCCACCAGATCCAGGTCGCGCCAGTCTATGCCGTGGCCGGGGTATTCGTAGTCATCTTTGTCGTCCATAATGACCATGCGGTAGTGGAAACTGTCTATGTCCGCTCTCTTTATGCAGAAGAGGTCCGGCATTTCTTGGAGTGAGCCGTCTCCCTTAGGGATTCGGAACACGGAAGCTATGTTGTTGTCCACTCCGTTCTCGTCTTCGTCGAAAATCACGAGGTTGAAGGTGAAGTCCTTCGCCCTTACCCTGTCCAGCTGCATTCCTCCCTTTTTAGACAGGAGACCCTTCAGGGAGAAGGTGGCGGAAACGTGGCTGGCGGACATCAGAGTGTCCAACTCGTTTCTCGGATTACTGTCTATGATGGCGAAGTCCTTTATTATGAGGGTGGTAAATGGTGCGAACTTGATGGCGGAAAAGTGAATCTCCCCGTCGATGTGGCTTCCTGCGGCTTTCATTACCTTATCGGCCAATCGGGTCTGCACCCAGGGGGTCTGAAGCAGAATAAGACCTACCCCCAGAAACAGCACCACTGCTTCCAAAACACGGGTAATTATGGTCCTTATTCTCTTCTTGTGCATAATCGCTCAAATTTAGCAAAAAAATTCCTATTTTTGCCAATTGCTATGGCAGATATTATTCTAGGAATTGAGTCGTCTTGCGACGACACTTCGGCTGCGGTCATTTCGGACAGGGTTCTTCTGTCTAATGTCATCGCCAGTCAGGATGTACATAAGGCTTATGGTGGGGTGGTGCCGGAATTGGCATCGAGAGCCCACGAACAGAATATCGTACCGGTGGTGAGCGAGGCTCTTCATCGCGCGGGCGTTAAGGCTGAGGATTTGACGGCCATCGCCTTTACCCGTGGTCCGGGGCTTCTGGGGTCTCTCTTGGTAGGTACGTCGTTCGCGAAGGCGTTCGCCATGTCGCTGGATATTCCTCTGGTGATGGTGAATCATTTGCAGGGGCACATATTGGCCGGATTCGTCCGTCAGAAGGATGTTCCCGTGCACGAGCCTTCATTCCCGTACCTGTGCCTTCTGGTGTCGGGAGGTAACTCCCAGATAGTGAAGGTAAATTCGCCTTTAGACTTCGAGATTCTGGGCGCCACGATAGACGATGCGGTGGGCGAGGCTTTCGACAAGTGCTCGAAGATGATGGGGCTCGGTTATCCGGGTGGACCTATCATAGACAGATTGGCTAAGGAAGGGGATCCGAACAGGTTTACTTTCGCGAAGCCGCACATCGCGGGGCTGGATTACAGCTTCAGCGGAGTCAAGACGTCCCTTCTCTATTTCGTGAGGGACCAGATGGCTCTCGACCCGGAATTCATGGAGAAAAACAAGGCCGACATCTGCGCATCGTTCCAGAAGACTCTTATCGATATCCTTATGGACAAGCTCATCAAGGCTGCCAAACAGACGGGCATAAAGGACATCGCGATAGGTGGAGGTGTGTCTGCGAACAGCGGCTTGAGAAACCGTATGGTTCAGGAAGGCCAGCGTCGCGGATGGAACGTCTTTTTGCCTGAATTCAAGTTTACTACGGATAATGCGGCTATGATAGCCATCGCAGGGTATTTCCATTATCTTAATGGAGAAAGATGCCCTCTGGATGTGGCTCCCGTATCACGAATAGCCGATTTTTAGATGCAAGTCTACGAGTTTACCACGCCACTTTCGGAGCGTCTCGGCCTTCAGCAGGTTCGGGAGAGGCTTCGTCGTGAGTTTCGCGACCCTTCGCTGGAGGTGGTGGTAAAACGCAGCATAGACGCGCGCGGCGAGCCGCGGTATCGTTACCGTTGCGAGATTTATCCTGCAGGAGAGGGATTTGCCGATTACGAGCTTCCGGAATACCGAGACGTACATAATGCCGAAGAGGTCGTGGTGGTGGGCGCAGGTCCTGCCGGTATGTTCGCTTCGCTTCGTCTTCTGATGATGGGCCTCAAGCCTGTCATTCTCGAAAGGGGAAAGGACGTGCATGCCCGAAAGCGGGATATGGCGATTCTCTCGCGCGAGGGTATAGTGAATCCCGATTCAAACTACTGCTATGGCGAGGGCGGCGCCGGGACCTTTTCCGACGGAAAGCTTTACACCCGCTCTTCAAAGAGGGGAGATAACCGTGAGGTTTTATGCCAATTTGTCCGCTTTGGGGCTTCCGAGGACATTCTCATCGATTCGCACCCGCACCTGGGTTCGGACAAGCTGCCCCTAATCGTGGAAAACATCCGCAAGTGCATCATTGAGCACGGGGGAGAGTATCATTTCGAGAGTCGGGTCACGGGATTGAGCCGTGAGGCAGGTGCCTGGCAGGTGAGTTGCGCCGATGGAAAGCGCTTCCGCTCGCGGGCGGTGATATTGGCTAGTGGACACTCAGGAAAGGATGTCTATCAGATGCTCTCGAATGCCGGTGGGGCGCTGCAGGCTAAGGGTTTCGCTCTCGGCGTGAGGGTCGAGCATCCGCAGGCGCTGATTAATCGCTCGCAGTATCGCGGGGCGTGGCGCAGTGGGTATCCTAGCGCGGAATACTCTTTCGTACAGCAAGTTGACGGTCGCGGAGTGTTCTCCTTCTGTATGTGCCCTGGTGGGGTTTTGGTGCCTTCGTCGACCGAGCCGGGCACCGTGGTCCTGAATGGTATGTCGAATGCTTCGCGCAGTTCTTTCTGGGCCAATTCCGGTGTGGTCGTGCAGATCGAGCCGGAAGACGTACCGGGCGATTCGGAATTCAGGCTGCTGGATTTTCAGATGGCAGTCGAGCGCGATATGTACACCTGTGCGAGGAGTCTTACCTCCGCCGATTCCAATCCGCTGACGGCCCCGGCGCAGCGAATGGTCGATTTCTGCAAGGGACGCCTTTCGCAGAGCCTGCCACGTACATCATATCACCCCGGCGTAGTGAGCGCACCTCTTCATCTGGCCCTTCCTCCTATGGTCGCCACCAGACTTCAAAAGGCCTTTCCGAAAGTGAAAATCGGAGGGTATTACACTAACGAGGCACTCCTTTTAGGAGTCGAAAGCCGCACTTCGTCGCCCATACGCATTCCACGCGATAGTGAAACCCTCGAATACGTCAGTATGCCCGGCATTTACCCTTGCGGTGAAGGCGCAGGCTACTCCGGCGGCATCGTCTCCTCCGCCATCGACGGCATCCGCGCCGCCCTCGCGCTCGCGAAAGAGTAATCCGTTTCCACCTAAGGCGCTTACTGTCCGGCGGAACCAGCCTTTCGGTGGACGAAACGTCGTTGAGAAGCTTCCCATCCGGCCAAAGGCCCGTTTCGGCGGATGGAATTGGCGGAACTCTTGCGAGCACCAAGCTATAATTAAAGACGACGAAAAATTAGGGCGTTGCTATCAATAGTTGTTTATTTCAATAATAATTCTCAACTTTGACATATGGTGACCATTGGGTCCTATTGACTTTTATTATGAACGCTTCGAAGGATTAACCTTTGAAACCTAAATAGTTATTAATATGAAAAATTCAAAAGCGCGACAAATGCTCGTAGATTCTCACATTAAAATTATCAAAATTGATAACTTTATATTATATTTGCATGAAAAATAATGAAACGTTGACGATTGAATATGCTGATGAAGCTATTGAATCATTGGTAAAGTATCATAAGAGTGACGATAAGCGATATCGTAAATTGAAGAGCAATACTAAGTTTCTTAATGATCTTGACAAGGTTATGTCTCTACTTCGTGTGGTTGGCAACACATCGCAATTGGCATATTTCGGCCAGCTTCACTATGAGAAACTTAAGTATGAGCTCTCCGGAAAAAGCAGTGTAAGAATAGGATATAATACAAAATACCGACTAATTTTCGAAGAATTTGATTGCGGAATTCGTATCAGTTTAATTGAAATTAATGAGCACTATGATGACAAATGAAATGAACAATACACCATTTAGGGCCGTTCATCCTGCAGAAATCATCAAGGAGGAGATTAAAGCACGGTCTATGACCCAGAAAGAGCTTGCCGAGCGGATGGGGATGAAGCAGTCCAATCTTTCGAGATTGTTAAAAGGGGAGAACATAACGGCAGCTGTGGCACAAAAGCTTGAGGATGCACTTGGCATTCCTGCGGAGATTTGGGTAAGACTTCAGGCAAATTATGATAAGGATGTCAAAGCCGTTGCCACACGAGACGAAAATGAAAAGGTGGCTATCGATACGGAGAAGATGCTGTCAAATATGTTGAACCTTCCCGAGCTTTACAGAAGGCTTGACATTAATGTAGCTTTGTTTATACAAAGTAAATTGGCCATTCTTGAAGAAAGGCTCGGTTTCAATCCCGTTGAAATCGGGGATAAAGATTTCGCACGACAGTTCAGTTGCAATTATAAAAAGAGTGATAAGTTGGGGGTGGATGAGAAGAACCAAACCACTTGGCTCACTCTTGCATATATAAAATCAAGAGAAAACGCTCCGGATTGTGTGTTTGTGTATGGAAATGCTATGAGGGCTGCAATTGAAATATCTGGCACGGTTCATAAGGGCAGTCTTTCCGAAAAGGGAATAAAAGAAATATTGGGGAAATATGGTATTGCATATTCGGTAGTACCGAAGCTGGAGAAAACTCCGATAGATGCGGCTTCTATGAAAATAGGGGAATACCCAGCCATAATTACAACGCACCGCTATAACGATATGAGTAGGCTCGTATTTAATGTGCTTCACGAATTGGGTCATATTGAGAAGCATATGTACAGCTCTGTCGGAGATGTTTTCGTCGCGACTGGCGAGACATATTCTTCTGACGATCCTAAAGAGAAGGAAGCTAATGTTTTCGCCCAAAATATGTTGATTGAGGAGGTAGTATGGAATAAGATGATGCTTAGTGGCGTGACAAGCCTTCGGATGGGAAATATAGTTTCACGCTTGAAGGAGCTTTCTAAAGAAAACCATCTTGATCCCAATATAGTAATCTGGAGGTATAAGTTCGAAAGTAATAACTATCAATTGCGCGGTACTCGGCCGGTTCCTATTATATAACACCTGAATCGGTTATTACGGCCGCCTGCAGCTCTTCGTATCCGGCAACACCAATGTTCAAAGTGCAAATTATTTGTATTTCGTGCAACGAATTACGAAAAGGCGCATCTATATTATATAGTAAACTAAGTAATTATTTAATAATAAAATTATGCGTCTTTTTGCTCTATTTACTTTTCTCGTCAGCCGAGTGTCTAACGCATTCCTTTTTCTGAAAGGAATCCACCCTCAGAAATCCATCACAAATCTTGCTTAACTTATTTCTTTACGCTTACTGAATTATAGAATTTGATGCGATAATTATTTGCGGCGGCTTGTGCCGTCTTTTTTGTGCTAAACTTGTCTGCGCAGACGAAAAAGTGTACAGTTTGGGCACCAATAACTTGTACTAACCCCTAGCTTCCGATTTCCGATAGCTCGAGCCATCTCATCTCCTTGAGGTCCTGCTCGTCCTTGAGGGTCTGGTACTCTTGCGACGCCGCTTGCAGCTCTTCGTATCCGGCAGTTCCTCCGTTCATAAGGGCTTCCAGCGCACTGAGCCTGCCTTCTATTTCGGCCAATTCCGCCTCGAGCGCCTCCATCTCCCGCTTTTCCTTGAAGCTCAATTTGCGCGCCCTCTCCGTCTTCGGTGGGGCGACTTGCTTGGGAGCGGTGGCGGCCGAATTGGCCTTCTGCTCACATAGGTAGTCCTTTAGGAATGAGCGGTATTCGGTGTAGCTTCCTATGAAATCCTTAAGTACTCCGTCTCCGCAGAACACGAACAGGTGGCTTACGAGCCTGTCCAGGAAATGCCTGTCGTGGGACACGATGATGAGCGTGCCCTCGAATTTGAGCAGGTACTCCTCGAGTATGTTCAGCGTCACGATGTCCAGATCGTTAGTAGGCTCGTCGAGAATGAGCAGGTTCGGGTTCTGCATCAGTATGGTAAGCAGGTAGAGCCTTCTTTTTTCGCCGCCCGAGAGCTTGCTGACCTTAGTGGAAAGCATATCGTGCGGAAAGAGGAATTGGTTTAGAAGTCGGGTGTCCGGCACTATCTCCAGCACCGTCTCGTCCTCGTCGAAGGCCATTCCGCTCTGGCGGTAGTATCCTATTTTCAGCGACTCTCCGCGCTCAATGCTTCCGGTCATTGTGCCTCCTTCGGTGTCGGCTCCGGTCAGAAGCCCGAGGAAGGTGCTCTTGCCGGCGCCATTGGCCCCGACTATTCCGACCCTCTCGAAGCGCTGAAAGTTATAGGTAAAGTCGCGAAGGTAGCACTTGTCGTCGTAGAAGAAGGACAGGTGCTTGCAGTCAATGATTTTATTCCCGAGACGGCTTCCCTTGCCCAGTTCGTCCATAGAAATCTGCTGCTGGACATAGACTTGCTCGCTACGGTCCTTCAAGTCCCAGAAGGCCTGCTTGCGATACTTGGCCTTGCCGCTCCTTGCACAGGGCGTGGCGTGCATCCATTCCAGCTCGCGACGTAGGATGTTCCGCACCTTGTCGGTTTCTGCGTTATAGTTCGTGATGCGCTCGTCGCGCTTGGTAAGGTAGTTCTCGTAGTCGCCCTTGTAGATGTAGATGGCTCCGTGGTCGAGCTCCATTATGGTGTTGCATACCCTGTCGAGAAAATACCTGTCGTGGGTTACCATAAAGAGAGTGCAGCGTGAGCGCTTCAGGTAGGATTCCAAGTATTCTATGGCGTCGAGGTCGAGGTGGTTCGTCGGCTCGTCCATTATCAGGAAGTCGGCGTCGCGGGCGAGAAGCTGCGTGAGGGCCACCCTCTTTACTTCGCCTCCGGAAAGCTCGCTCATCTTCTGCTCCGGCTTGAGGTGAAACTCGTCGAGGATCTTGCGCGCCCTAAGCTCGTATTCGAAGTCGTCTTGCGGAAAGATTTGCTCGGCTATCGTGTTCTCCGGTTCGTAGTCGAACTCTTGTTTTAGAAAAGCTATGCGAACTTCCTTAAGAAAGCGAATGCTTCCTCCCGAGTCGGATTTGTCCTCGCCTGCGAGAATGCGCATAAGCGAGGTCTTGCCCGTACCGTTAGGCGCGATGAGTGCTATCTTGTCGCCTTCGTTTATGTTAAAGGCGATGTTTTCGAAAAGGACCTTGGGTCCGTAAGATTTAGAAATGTTCTCTACTTGAAGAAATGACGGCATAGGCGCGAAATTACTAAATTTTCGTCTAAATTCTACTATAAGATTCAAAAGGGAGGGTCGGCACATCTTTTGATGATATTCGAGGCGTTTTTTACACTATATATAATATGACGAAAATTGAGGCAGCGATACAGGAGTATGCCGACTGGTGCTCGGTAATCGGAGTCGATACGCTCGAAAAACTCCGTAATGTAACAGAATCTGGAAGAATCATTCCCTTGATAAACCTTTGCGAGGCTCGGCAAGAGAGAAAATATGCCGAGATAGCTAATCAGATATACTGGAAGAGAGACGATTGCCGGATAGTTATGATGTCCGGCCCTTCTTCGAGCGGCAAGACCTCGTCTTCGCTTCGAATCGCCCAGCAGTGTCGCGTGTTGGGACTCACCCCGAAGGTAATAGAACTCGACAACTACTTCGTGGACAGGGAAAAGACCCCTCGCACAGAAAGCGGCGAGTATGACTTTGAGGCGCTTGGCGCTATGGACATAGCCTTTCTGGGAGAGCAGCTCGAAGCCCTGCTGAGAGGCGAGGAAATCGACCTCCCGAGGTTTGACTTCGTGAGCGGCACCCGCAAGTTCGACGGGCGCAAGATGACGCTAGTAAAGGGCGACATCCTCTTTATGGAGGGTATACACGCGCTCGACCCGGCACTTACCCCTACCATCGACACTGCCAAGTTCTTCAAGATATACATTTCGGCCCTGTCGGCACTGTCCGGCGGGCAAGAGGTGCACAATTCCACTACCGACAAGAGACTTCTGCGTCGAATCGTCAGGGACAACCGCACGCGCGGCATCTGCCCGGAAGATACCATTATGCGTTGGCCGAACGTGCGTGAGGGCGAATTCAAATACATCTTCCCTTACGAAGAGAATGCCGACGTGGTCTTCAACTCTTCGACACTGTACGACCTGCCGGTGCTCAAGCACTACGCGCAGCCTCTGCTCGAGAAAATCGACCCGTCATCGCCTGCCTACGATAAGGCCAAGTCCCTTATGGACTTCCTCTCGCTGATAATAGCGCTGGACGACGAGCAGATCGCTGCCATCCCGCCTACCTCGATAATGAGGGAGTTCATCGGAGGCCAGATGCTCTATTAAGTAAGCGTTAAAAAATAAGTTGGTAAAGATTTTTGGTGGATTTTCGAGAATAGATTTCTTTTAGAAGAAGGAGTGTGCTGGACGCACACGACTGATGAAAAAAGGAATATAGGCCGAAAAGACGCAAAAAGATTATCAAGTTATTTTTTAATGATTACTAAATGCCAATTTGTCAGTACCCCGCCCGGTGGCAAAGCTTTTGAGGAAATATACCATGTTTTAAACAGAATGGATTATGAGTAAAGATAAAATAAAGGATGAAGAAGCCGAACAGGTTGAAAACAAAGAGGTTGAATCGAAAGCCAGGAAGGACGGAAAGGTGGAGAAGGAAGGGAAGAAGGAAGACGCTAAGATTAAGGAGCTTACTGACAAATTGTCTAAGGAGCACGACGACTACATCCGTCTTATGGCTGAATTTGAAACTTTCCGCAGACGCAGCGCCGAAGAGCGATTGACTATGGTTTCCACGGCGGCGGCAGATACCATCAAGGGACTGCTTCCTACGCTCGACGACTGCAAGAGAGCGCTGGAAATTCTCGACAAATCATCCGACGAAAGCGCTAAGGAAGGAACCCGCCTTATCTACGACAGCCTTCTCAAATACTTGAAGAGTAAGGGCCTGGAGGAGATAGAGGCTAAGGGAAAGGAATTCGACGTCGATTTTCATGACGCCGTAACCAAGTTCCCGGCACCATCCGAAGATATGAAAGGAAAGGTCATAGATGTGATTCAGACAGGATATTTACTTAACGGAAAAGTGCTCCGTTATGCGAAAGTAGTAGTAGGAGAGTAGTTTTATGGCAGATAAGAGAGATTACTATGAGGTGCTCGGGCTCGATAAGAGCGCCTCTGAAGACGATATCAAGCAGGCCTATAGAAAGGCTGCGCTTAAATGGCACCCGGATCGCTGGGTAAGCGGTACCGACGAGGAGAAAAAGACCGCGGAAGAGAAATTCAAGGAAGCTTCCGAGGCCTATTCCGTACTTAGCGATAAGGACAAGAAGGCCAAATACGACCAATTCGGCTTCGCCGGAGTGGACGGAGGCGCCGGACAGGACTGGAGTCACGGTTTCGGAAACCTTAACGATATTCTTAACAATATATTCGGCGGTGCCTTCAGTGGCGGCGGATTCTCCGGATTCAGCGGATTCGGTTTCGGTGGAAATTCCCAGGAGAAGAGAGTCGTTCGCGGACGCGACATCCGTACCCGTGTCTATCTGACACTCGAGGAGATCGCAAGCGGATGCGTTAAGGAAGTGACCATCGAGAGAATGAGGCCTTGCCCTGACTGTAATGGTCGCGGTGCGGTGAATTCTGCCGATGTGAAGACCTGTCCTACCTGTAAGGGAGAGGGCCAAGTGTCACACGTGACTAATTCTTTCTTCGGAAGGAGTGTCTCCTATTCGGTATGTCCGCAGTGTAAGGGTACCGGCAAGGTAGTTACGAATCCTTGTCGCAAATGTGGCGGAAGCGGACTCGTAAGGGTTAAGGAAAACGTAAGCGTACGTATCCCGGCTGGAGTGGAAAGCGGAATGCAGCTCACTCTTCGTGGCGAAGGACATAGTGCACCTAATGGTGGCGTTAACGGCGACTTGCTTGTAGTAATAGAACAGCTTGAACACGCGAAACTAAAGCGTGAGGGTGATAATCTGTTCTATACCAGAGTTATATCCATCGCCGATGCGGTACTTGGCTGTGAGATTATGATTCCTTGTCTGGACGGAGACTATAAGATGAAACTATCGGCAGGAACCCAGAGCGGTTACGTGGAAAGACTTCGCGGTAAGGGTATGCCATCCGTGAACGGATACGGAAAGGGCGATTTGTATGTGAAGATTCTCGTTTGGATTCCACGCAAGCTTAATAAGGAGAACAAGCAGTTGTTCGAATCCTTGAGGGCCAGCGGAGAAGCGGATCCGGCTCCAAGCAGGGATGACAAGGCATTGTTTGAAAAAGAATCGAAGTATTTTTAAAAAATATTTTGCAGATTAAACAATTCTCACTATATTTGCAGTCCCAATTCGCAGCCTCTCGTTGAACGGTTCGGCGATGCTGCATATAAAAATTGTTTTTTGATATTATGGATGCAATTAAAATCGTAGAACAGGCATTTGCGCAGAATAAGGCTGCACAGTACCCAGAGTTCAAAGCTGGTGATACCATCACCGTAGTATATAAGGTAAAGGAAGGCGATAAAGAGCGTCTTCAGAAATTTAGAGGCGTAGTTATCCAGATTTCAGGTGCTACTCCATTTACCAGAACTTTCACAGTTCGTAAAGTAGCAAGCGGTGTAGGTGTTGAGAGAATTTTCCCTTACGAGTCACCCTTCATTGACAGCATTGAACTTAATAAGGTAGGTAAAGTTCGTCGCGCACGCATCTTCTATCTCCGTGATCTTGCCGGTAAGAAGGCTCGTATCCGTGAGAAGAGAGCAGTTTCTGCGAAGTAATATAACGGCGCCTTAGCTCAGCTGAATAGAGCATTTGACTACGGATCAAAAGGTCATAGGTTTGAATCCTATAGGCGTCACACGAAGGCCACTTTACATCGAAGTGGCCTTTTTGTATTATATAGGGTACAATTTGTTCTAGATTTTTTTATATTTGTATTACGATTAGTTGTCGTCATTACTTAAATACTGTTATAATATGAAAAGATTTGGAACCCTAATGCTTCTGGCATTAGGTGTGCTCTGCTTGGCAGGGTGTGAGAAAAAGGGTGGGCCCGAACCTGAAAGGAAGAGTTCTCTGGTCTTTAGCGAAGATCAGGAATTCAATCTGACCTTCGAGTCGGATGCGTCGTCGGTAGAGATAGAATTCTCTGCTGCAGAGATTTGGATGACGCAGAAGGAGATGGAGTCAGGAGTGGACGACACTTGGTATACATTGACTCCGGAGTACGGTCCGGCAGGCGAGAATGTCACTATTACCATTTCAGTTAAGGAGAATACCAGCGACGAACCCGTAGACAGAGTCGGAGTCTTCAAGGTATTCTGCGGCGAGGACGAACAGACTTTTACCGTTCTCCAGTACTCTCGCTATTCGCAGAACAGCGAATTCGTCTACATTAAGGACGAAAATTTCAGAAAATATCTTCTTACTTATTTCGATTCCGATTCCGACGGCAAGCTTTCTAAGGACGAAGCGCATGCCATCACGGAGATTTCTTGTCCGGAGATGGAAATCAAATCTCTGGACGGCATACAGTTTATGACCTCCCTCGAGATTCTGAACTGTCGCTATAATTCCATAGAAGGGGAGTTGAATCTCAGCGGTTTGGCTTCGCTCAAGCAGCTTAATGCCGACCATAACTTCTATTCCAAGCTCGATGTGAGCGGATGTGCCGCTCTTGAGACTCTTGTGGCTAACGACAACTATTACGCCGACCCTAACGCTGCGGGTCTTGTGTTCACTCTTACGGAAATAAACCTTAACGGATGCAAATCTCTGAAAGTTCTCAAGCTTCAGGATAATGCATTGGCATCTCTGGACTTGAAGGATTGCACCGAGCTCGAGGAGCTGGACGCTTCCTATAATGCCCTTACTTGGCTGAATGTTTCGGCTTGCAGCAAGTTGAAATTGGCCAGCATCAGAACGAACCATCTGGGAAGTGCAGTGGATTTCAGTCATTGCCCGGACCTCACTTATCTGGGTGCGTGGGAGGCTGAACTTACGGGACTCAATGTTTCGGGATGCAGCAAGCTCGTGCAGCTCATCGCATATCGTAACCCGAACCTCAAATCGGTAGACGTAAATGGCTGTGGCGCACTGGTAGAATTGAACCTTTACGAGACAGGCATTACCGAAATCGACGTAAGGAATAACCCTGAACTGGTAAAATTGAACCTGGGATACACCGGAGGACTTACTTCCATCGATTTGTCGAATAATACGAAGGTGGTGGAACTTAACCTTCAGGAGAACAAGCTTACCACGCTGGACGTGTCGCCTTGTAAGGGGCTTCAGATTCTTAAGGCAGAGTATAACGAACTTACTTCTATTAATATGGCAGGATGTAAGGATCTGTCGAAACTCTATCTCTATAGTAATAAGCTGAAGAGCATCGACCTCAGCGATAATGTAAATCTGGGAAGTCTCGCCATCTACGAGAACCAGCTGGACGCTCTCGACGTGACTCCTTGTGCGCAGACTATGTATTTCCTCGACTGTAAGGAAAACGGACTGGAGGATTTGAAATTAGGCAAGATGCCTAAGCTCACTTCACTCGATGCGTCGCTGAATAATTTGACAAGTCTCGACCTTCGCGGTTGCCCGCTTCTCGAGGAGGTTTTCTTAGGAAGGAATAACCTTAAGTCGCTCCATGTCCGTGGCCTTAGCCATCTGGTGACTTGCGAGTTCCAGAATAACGAACTGGAAAGGCTCGACCTTCGCGGATGCTCGGCTATAGATGAGTTGCACATTCCTAATAATAAATTGGCATTCATCTCGTTCCACGAGTGCACGGCGCTCAGGTACTTGGACTGCAGGAAGAACGACGTAACTACGCTCGACCTTAGCAACAACACGAATATGAAGTTCCTTTTCGCAGGCGACAACCTGCGTCTGAAGACCATCTACATTAACGAACAGGCTAATTATAACACGCTCGACTGTGCCGAGACCGTAGAAATCTTGGTAAAGGAGCCTTCCGAGTTCGACAATGTCGGAGGTGGAGACAACTGGGGCGATGACGAGATAAATCCGTGGAAATAATAGGAGGAACGAATATGAAAAAATCATATATAGCATTGGGCTTATTGGCTTTAACGTCAGTAGCTTGTCAGAATAAAGAAGAATTCGTGGCTTCGCGCGCCCTGACTGTTCGCGGCGACTTGACGAAGACCACCATATCATACGAGGGCGATGTCTCTCATCTAGTCTGGAGCGAGGGCGATAACGTGATGTACCTGACGGATGATAAGGCCGGGCTCTACGATTTCGGTTTCCAGAGTGCGGAAGTTAAGGGTAACTCCTTTACTGCCAATATCTCCACCGCCGCTACCGCCGACAACAAACTGTTAGTGGTATGGCCGAGCAGCGCGACTGCGCTTGGCTCGAGCGATGCAGTGGTCAGAATGTCCGGCTCTGTTTCGCTTAAGAGTACCGATCCGTTTAACGGAAGGCTCCTGCCTATGGTGGCGCTTACCTCCGTCCCTCAGGGTAAGGAAGTCAGCGTGTCGTATCGTCCGCTCGCATCTGTGTTGAGAGTTCAGATCGACACCACCGGACACTCTAAGGAAAAATTGCAGTCCCTTACTCTCACCACGGCGGAGCAGTGTGTGGGTAATTTCCTGGTTTCCACGACTCAGGAAGGAGGCGCTCTCTATAAGGGAAGGACTAACATACTGGAGGTGAAAGTGACGGATACTCCTGAACTTAAGGACCTCAAGTATGTCTATATGGTAGTGGCGAAGGGTTCCTATACCGGCGTGAAGATGGATGTGAAGACGGACGTCGCTACTTATACTTTCGAAGATGGCAAGATGGACGTTTCGGCCGGGGATAAGGGACTTTTCAGACTTAACCTCACCCTGCCGGCTTACGAAAAGCCTAAAACGGAGTGCTTCGTAAAGGTGACGTCAGCTGAAGAAGTTACGGCGGGCGGAAAGTATCTCATCGCCTCTAAAAAGTCTGACACTCAGTACTATGTACTTACTCCTGACAAGAGCGACGAGTACCTCGTGGCGAAGACCTTGACCGTTCAGGAAGACGGCACCATCCTAAAGACCGAGCAGAATGACAAATATTCTGTAACTCTGGTAAGCGATGACGCGCATGGTGGGAAATTCGCCATCAAGTGTGCCGAATTAGGCAGCAAGCCTTACCTCAAGGCTCCGGGTAACGTCAGCGAGGCTGTCGGCTATATAGGAAAATTCTGGTATGGAGACGAAAGCCAATTGGCCACCCAGACTAACTGCTGGTGGACGATTACCGTCGGCGCCGAAAAGACTGTCATCGGCAGTCACGAGTTCAAGATGGCCGGCGAGCCTACCGGACGTTTCGGCCAATTGAGCTACTTCCTCAGCGGAAAGTTCGGCGTGAGCGCTCCCGAGACTGCTGCGGAAGAGTTTGCCGATGTAGTCCTGCTTAAATTGCAGGAAATATAGGATTACATCTTCCTGTATTCAGACGGTGTCATACCGGTTTTCGTCTTGAAGAATCGATAGAACGTGGTCTGATTAGGAAAGTTTAGCTCGTAGACTATGCTCTTGATACTCATATCGGAGTACTTGAGCAGGTTCTTGGCTTCGAGAATTACGAAGGAATCTATCCATTCGTGTGCGGATTTGCCACTTACGGTCTTTATGAGTTTCGAAAGATACTTAGGCGTAAGGAACAGTTTGTCCGCATAGAAGGATAGATTTCTTTCTTTTGTATGGTAGTCCCTTACGAGTTTCAGGAAGTTCTCGAATATGGCCTTCGAACGAATGGAACCTTCGTCCTGATTCTTTATGGCCTCCGTGACCCTGTTTCCCCAGAGGGCTCCCATAAGATAGAAAATGGAAGAAATCAGCGACGTGACGGATTCCTTGGTGTTAGGAATCTTCAGCTCCGATATCTCGTTGATAAGCGATAGGTAGCTCTTGCACAGGTTCTTTTCCTGTTCGCTAAGTACCACGCTCGGGTTTTCGAGCAGGTGAAGGCTCTCGTCGTAGAGCTTGTTGAAGTCGAAACGCGTGCTCGACATCAAGTCCGAAGATATGGCCACTACTATGAAATGCACCATCTCCTTTTCCTCTTTGCTGATGTTTGCCACCCTTACTATGTTACCCGGTGTGTATAAGAAGAGAGAGTTCTCCCTAACCGAAAATCTCTTCAAGTTTATTTCCAACTCGAAGTGGCCTTCGATGCAGAAGAATGCCAAATATCCCCTGAATCTGCAGGGATATTTCATAATGTCCATCTCGGAGATGTAGCGCATCTCGCAGATGAAGAGGTCGTCTGACAATGTGTCATTGATGGAAGCCTGAGGGAATATAGCCCTTAGTTCCTTGATGTTTAGTTCGCGTGACTGTTCCATACCGCATTTCCTTTATTTTTCACAAAACTACGTAAAAAATATTAAAAAGTCGCTTTTTCCTCCCTTTTGTATATTTTTAAGCCTTTTTTGCTATACTATTATACTCCTATTTGGCGAGAAGTTTGAAAAAGGATAATGCCGTATTTCGAAAAATGATAAATAAAAATATATGATGAAAAAAATTATTGCTTCTATCTCAGCCATCTTGGTGTGCGCGACTTCACTGAATGTCCGTGCACAGCAAGTTCTCACTCTGGACGAGTGCAAGCAGATGGCTATCGAAAACAACAACGCTCTCAAGACAGCGCAGCAGAAAATCGAGATTGCGAACTACGATAAGAAGATCGCCTTCGCAAACTATTTCCCTAAGGTCAGCGCGACCGGTACTTATATGTACTCTACCGAGGACATCAAACTCATAAGTGACGAATCCGCCGACAAACTCCAGAACATGGGAACAGGCGTTCAGAATAACATTACCGACGTAATGACATCTCTTATGAGCGACCCTGCCGTAATCAGCAAATATCTCACTGACCCGGCTTTCCAGAAGATGGTGAACACTTTGAAGGGCGTAGACATCGCTACTCCTATTAATGCCATCGGTGCTCAGATCGCAGAGGCTATGACTCTGGATATGCAGAATACCACGGCAGCCATCGTTTCAGTTCAGCAGCCTATCTTTATGGGCGGTAAGATCGTGGCATCGAACGCTATGGCAGGATATGCGAAGCAATTGGCCGAAAGCCAGTATGACCAGGAATACAGCCAGGTTATCGTAGACATCGAGCAGGCTTATTGGCAGATAGTAAGCATCGCAGCGAAAAAGCAGCTTTCGGAGAACTATGCAGCTCTCCTGAAGCAGATGTCCGCTGATGTGGATGCTCTCATCGCAGAGGGCTTCGCTACTCCGTCCGATGCTCTTACCATTAAGGTAAAGGCTAACGAGGCAGACATGCTCTACACGAAGGCTACGAACGGATTGGCACTGGCAAAGATGCTCCTTTGTAAGGCGATAGGTCTTCCTCTCGATAGCGAGATCGTCCTCGCAGACGAGAACTCGGAGGCCATCCCTACACCGGAACTCACCGAAGTCCTCACCGACGAGCAGGTTTATGCTGCAAGACCGGAAATCAGAAGCCTCGATTTGGCTAAGAAGATATACGACCAGAAAGTAACCATCGCGCGTTCAGACGCACTTCCTAAAGTGGCTCTCAGTGCCAATTACGTCATAACTAATCCAAATGTTCTGAACGGATTTCAAAACAATTTCGGTGGATTTTTCACTGCCGGCGTGATGGTTTCTGTGCCGATTTGCCACGGAGGCGAGAATATTCACAAGACTAACAAGGCCAAGGCCGAGGCGGCGCTTACACAATACAAGCTCGACGACGCTAAGGAGATGATTTCACTGCAGGTGGCACAGCTTCGCCAGCAGGAGAACGAGGCCTTCGAGAAACTTACCATGGCTCAGAGTAATCTGGCCAATGCCGAAGAGAACCTCCGCGTGGCCAATGCAGGCTGGAGCGAGGGTATGGTAGCATCGAACGTGCTGCTTCAGGCTCAGACGGCTTGGCTTCAGGCTCATTCAGAATGCATAGAGACAGGAGTGGAACTCCAGATGTGCAGCGTAAAACTTGCGAAAGCAGAAGGTAGAATAATCAACGAATAATATAAAAAAATAAATATCATGGAAAATACACAGAAAAAAGGCAACCTTCTTTTAGGAATCATCGTTTTGGTTGCACTTATCGCAGCAGTTGCTGTTCTTGGAATTATCTTCTCTAAACCTAAGGAAGCATTGGTAACCGGTGAAGCTCAGGCTGCCGAGTACAGGATCTCCGGAAAGGTCCCTGGACGTATCGAGGCTTTCTATGCCGCTGAGGGTGACGTAGTTCGTAAGGGCGATACCCTCGTGCTCATCGACTCTCCTGAGGTTAGGGCCAAATTGGCACAGGCCAATGCCGCATACAGCGCAGCAGTGGCTCAGCGCAACAAGGCCAACAAGGGTGCACGCGAAGAGGAAATCGCAGGTGCTTACGAGCTTTACCAGAAGTCTCTCGTAGGTAAGGACATCTGCAAGAAGACTCTCGACAGGGCTACCCGTCTGCACGAGCAGAACGTGATCAGCGACCAGAAGTTCGACGAGGCTAAGGCTCAGTACGATGCTGCAGTGGCTACGTCACAGGCTGCCAAGTCTCAGTACGACATGGCCGTAAAGGGTGCTCGCGAAGAGGACAAGGCTGCTGCCATCGCATTAGTGGACAGAGCTAACGGCGCAGTCATGGAGGTTAAGTCATATCTTTCGGAGCTCAAGCTCACATCTCCTGTCGACGGCGTCATCTCGGCTCGTTATCCTCATCAGGGAGAGCTCGTAGGTACAGGTTCACCTATTATGACAGTTACTGATCTTTCAGATATGTGGTTCACATTCAACATCCGCGAGGACAAGCTCCACAGCGTGAAGAATGGTACTGTGCTCAAGCTTAGCATCCCTGCACTTGACGGAAAGGTAATAGAGGCTCGCGTAAACTACATCGCAGTTCGTGAAAGCTACGCTACCTGGCGTGCAACTAACGAGACCGGCGAGTATGATGCCAAGACATTTGAAGTTAGGGCAGTTCCTACATCTCGCGTAGATGGACTTCGCCCAGGCATGACAGCTATTGTAGTTAAATAATGATCCGGACTCGTATGAAAGGTTTTATAAATGTGATGCGGCGAGAGTTCGGGATAATACGCCGCAATCCGGTCTATCTTCTCGGATCGGTGGGAGTCATGGTGGCCTCGTGCCTGTTCTATCTGACTTTCTTTAAGGCCGGACTGCCGGACTCCCTGCCAATCGGAGTCGTCGACAACGACAATACTTCGCTTTCGCGAAATTTCTGTCAGCAGCTTGACGCCACACAGCTCGGAAAGGTAATTTATTTCGATGATTTCGAGTCGGCTCGTGACGCTATGCAGACTGGACGCGTAACATCGCTGTGCGTGATCCCGGAGCATATGAGCGAAGATGTCTATGCCAATCGCCGTCCGGTGTTCACTTACTATGTGAACTCGCTTTATATGATAGGCGGTGCATTGAGCTACAAGGATATCTTGACTATGGTAACACTCACCGGAGGAGCCGTTCAGCGCGAAGTCCTTCGGGCCAAGGGATACAGTGAGGGGCAGATCATGGGGCTTATTCAGCCAATCGTGGTGGACGAGCATAAGATCGGCAATTCGACTACGAACTATGGCGTCTATCTTAACAATATCATTCTTCCCGGTCTTCTTCAGCTGAGTATCATATTCGTGTTGATTTACGCATTGGGCTCAGAGCTCAGGTACAAGACTTCGAAGAAGTTGATGGAAGAGGCCGAAGGCTCGATAATGGCTGCGGTGTTAGGTAAATTGGCGCCTTATATGTTGATATACACTTTCCTGGGTCTTGGACTCGACTTCCTGATGTTCGGGGTGTGCGGGTACCCATTGGCCGGAAACATAGGGAATATGATGCTGGGTATTCTGGCTCTGGTCCTGTCAAGCGCAGCAGTCGCTGTGGGATTGATAAGTCTCTTCCCGATACTGCGTTATGCACTTAGTCTGGCAGCGCTCTTTACCATATTGGCATTCTCCTTCTCAGGATTTACCTTCCCGGTGGAGGCTATGCCAGCGGCGCTTCAGGGAATATCAGTTCTCTTCCCGCTTAGGTTTTATTATCTGTTCTATGTTCAGGAGGCCATTTTCGGAACCGGTATAGGCGGATGGTGGCAGTATATAGTTTGTATGCTTTTGTTCCTAGTCATTCCTATCCTTACTTCGGGAAGACTCAAGAAAGCGTATGTTAATCAGAATTACCAATTATGATAAAGGAATTAAAAAGAATATTTGCCGACTCTTATGTCTTGATAATCTTTCTGTTGGGCGGTCTTATCTATCCTCTCATATACGGATTGGTCTATCATGGAGCTACAGTGGACGAGATGCCGGTGGCAGTAGTGGACTTGAGCCAAAGCTCGGATTCACGACGCTTCATCCAGAAGCTCGACGCTACCAGGGAGCTGGACATAGCATATAAGTGTGCATCTATGGAGGAGGCAAAGAATCTTATGCAAGAGCGTAAGATTCACGGGGTAGTGCTTTTCCCGCAAGACTACGACACGCGTCTGGCGAATATGGAGCAAGCTACCATCTCTACTTATGCCGATATGGCGAGCTTCCTTTATTATAAGGACATTACGATGGCTGTGAACCACGTTATGCTGGACGAGATGAAACACATCGAGACCACTCGTTACGCAGCCCTGGGAATGACGGATGAGAGCATAGCACAGCTTGTGGAGGCGATACCTGCAGAGGAGAGCATTCCATTCAATACCAACTTCTCATTCCTGATTTTCTTCCTTTCAGCTGCATTGATTCTAGTGGTTCAGCAGACTATGTTCTACGGTGTCAGCGTAATGAACGGCTCTATGCGCGAAGGAAACGCCACTCACGACGGTTCGCTTGTAGGACGCGCTGCAGCTTATGCATTCATCTATATAGGCATCTCCATCTACTGTCTTATGATAGTGCCGTTGATATTCGGTATGCCTCAGAGAGGACTTATGCTCGACTTGCTCGTGCTTATATTCTTCTTCATCATCACCTGCGTGGCGTTCAGCTTCACCTTTAGTAGATTCGTACACCATAGGGAAACGGTATTCGTAGTGCTGCTCTTCATGTCGTCCATCTGTCTTTTCGTCAGTGGATGCGTATGGCCGGTAAGCTCTTTCCCTACCTTCTGGAAGGCATTCTCATACATTTTCCCTTCTACCTTTATGATTCAGGGATTCAACAACGTGAACAATGCCGCTTGTACCCTGGCGATGATTCGTCCTCAGATTCTCGGGCTCGTATGCCAATTCGCTTTCTATAGCATTACGGCCTTTATGATGGATATCAGTGAACGAAACCATTATCGCTCAAAGATTCACGAGCGTCTGGAGGAGTTCAGGGAAGAACTTTTTTCATAACTTTAAAAAATCGAAGGCACGCCATTATGTTTGTTAGAGAATGTGGGCGTGCCTTCGTTAAAATTATGTGGTTAATACTTTAGCAAGGTGCGGCGAGAGAACCTCGGCCGCTTTTGCGAAATTACCACATTATGAAAGTCTTGTCAACCAATCCTCGTTTTACAATGTGAACTCTTGGTTGACATTAATCATTTACTGTTGTCTGTTTATGAAGCAGTCTATGGTGTTTTCCATAAGAGAGCAGATGGTCATGGGGCCTACGCCTCCCGGAACCGGGGTAATGACGCTCGCGACTTCCTTCACTGCTTCGAAATCCACGTCTCCGCAGAGCTTTCCATCCTCTCCGTGGTCTATACCCACATCGATTACCACAGCGCCCTTCTTCACCATATCGGCCGTGATGAAACGCGGCTTGCCTACCGCTACCACCAGAATGTCGGCCTCGCGAGTGATTTCGGCCAATCTTTCCGTGCGCGAGTGACATATCGACACCGTGGCATTCTCGTTCAGAAGGAGCTTCGAGGTCGGAAGACCTACGATGTTACTTCTACCCACGACCACGGCCCGCTTGCCTTCTATCTGCACGTTCGCCGCCTTAAGCAGCCTGATGATGCCTCGGGGAGTGCACGGTACGCAATACTGCGGGTTCGTCTCCGGCTCGGTACGACGCCTCCAGAGCGCAGCCACGTTCTCCGGATGGAATCCGTCTACGTCCTTTTCGCGAGCGATGGCATAGAGAGCCTTCAACTCGTCGATGTGCGCAGGAAGTGGAAGCTGCACCAATATGCCGTCCACACCCTCATCTTCGTTCAAGAGCCTGATTTGTTCCAGCAGCGCCTCTTCGGAAGTCTCTGCCGGCAAATGTATGGTACTGTTCTGAATGCCAATCTTTTCGCACGCCCGGCCCTTATTCCTTACATAGGTGGCGCTGGCCGGGTCATCTCCCACGAGGACTACGGCCAAATGTGGCACGCGCCCATATCTGGAAGGAAAAGTCGCTACTTGCACGGCAAGCTGCGACTTGATATTGTCCGATAATTCTTTTCCGCTTAAAATCACGCTGCGAAGATAGCAAATTATTTTGTATCTTCGTAGGTTAAATGGATTATAAATATGAGAGTACTTCGACTAACTAATACGAAAAGCCATCAAAAAGAGGTTTTCAAGCCGATTAACCCAGGACGAGTGGGAATGTATGTATGTGGGCCTACTGTTTATGGAGATGCACATTTGGGACACGCCAGGCCTGGAGTGACCTTCGACGTGCTTTTCAAACTCCTCCAGCATTTGGGCTATAAGGTAAGATACGTGCGCAACATCACCGACGTGGGGCACCTCGAGCACGACGCCGATTCGGGAGAAGACAAAATCTCGAAGAAGGCAAGACTCGAGCAGCTCGAGCCTATGGAGATAGTGCAGACCTATACCTTTCGCTATCACGAGGCCATGCGTGAGCTTAACGTAGCTCCTCCTAGCATAGAGCCACGTGCGAGCGGACACATCATAGAGCAGATAGAGGCTGTAAAGAGGATTCTCGCCGCCGGCTATGCCTATGAAAGTAACGGAAGCGTCTATTTCGACGTAAGAAAATATAACGAAGACCATCACTACGGAGTGCTCAGCGGAAGAAACCTGGACGACACTCTCGAGGGCACGCGCTCTCTCGACGGACAGGGCGACAAGCGCGCTCCTTACGATTTCGCGCTTTGGAAAAAGGCGGAGCCGGAGCACATCATGCATTGGCCGTCACCGTGGAGCGAGGGCTTCCCGGGATGGCATTTGGAATGCTCCGTGATGGGCGAGAAGTATCTGGGCGAGGAATTCGACATCCACGGAGGCGGAATGGACCTTATGTTCCCTCATCACGAATGCGAGATAGCGCAGAACGTGGCTTGCAGGGGAGTGGAAGGCGTTCACTACTGGGTTCATAATAATATGATAACCATCAACGGACAGAAGATGGGAAAGAGTTTGGGTAACTTCATCACCCTCCCGCAGATGTTCAGTGGAGACCATCCTAAGCTCACTCAGGCCTATAGCCCTATGACGGTCAGGTTCTTCATCCTTCAGGCACACTATCGCGGTACTCTCGACTTTTCTAACGAGGCTCTCGCCGCAGCGCAGAAGGGTTTCGAGAAATTGATGCAGGCGTCTCGCGCCCTCTATGAGATGGCGGGTCGCAAATGCCCTAATTACGAATACGGCAGCTTGCTTTCGGCAGTGGCTCCTGACGTATGTAAGGCCACTTCTCCGGAGGTTAGAAGCATTTTCGAAGGCGTATACGACACCTTGTGCGACGATATGAACACTCCTGGCACTTTGTCTTTCCTTTTCGAGGCAGTGAAGCTCATTAATGGAGCGAAGGCCGGGACGGTCAGATTGGCCCAGGAAGATCTGGATACTCTCGTGCAGTTGTTCGACGATGTGGTGTTCGGTGTGCTTGGCCTGAAAGACGAGGAAGGCTCAGGGTCTAACACCGAGGTCATCGACGGGCTTATGCAGATGATTTTCGAGCAGAGGGCAGCGGCCAAGGCGAATAAGGATTGGGCTACGTCCGACCATATCCGCGACACCCTTAATAAGCTCGGCATAAAGGTAAAGGATACTAAAGACGGCGCAGAATGGAGCCTGTAAAGTTAGTCAGCTGGAACGTAAATGGTCTTAGGGCCGTGGCGGGAAAGGGTTTCGCGCAGATTTTCGACGAGCTCGATGCAGATTGCGTGTGCCTTCAGGAGACTAAGCTTCAGAAGGGTCAGATAGACTTGGAGTTCTTAGGATACACTTCTTACTGGAACTACGCCGACAAGCCGGGCTATTCCGGCACGGTCATCTATACCAGAAAGCCTGTTCTTTCGGTGAGTTATGGCTTGGGAGTCGACGAGCACGACCACGAGGGCAGGGTAGTTACGCTCGAATTCGAGGATTTCTATCTGGTCAATGTCTATGTCCCTAATTCTCAGGACGGACTAAGGCGTCTGGATTACAGGATGAATTGGGAAGATGCCTTCCGCGGATTCGTAAAGTCCCTGGAGAGTAAGAAACCTGTCGTGGTGTGCGGCGACATGAATGTGGCTCACGAGGAGATAGACCTCAAGAACCCGTCTACGAACCACTTCAATGCAGGATTTTCCGACGAGGAACGTTCGAAATTCACGGAGCTTCTCGGCTCGGGATTCATCGATACTTGGCGCTTTCAGCACCCGGACGAGGTGAAATATAGCTGGTGGTCTTATCGCGGAGGTGCCCGCTTCAGGAACGCAGGCTGGCGTATCGACTATTTTTTGGTAAGCGAAAGCCTTAGGGAGCACATCTTCTCGACAGAGATTCTTAACGACATAGCGGGTTCGGACCATTGTCCTGTAGTGCTATGCCTTAAATAGCCCCCAGCACGGCTTCTACATCCGGCTTTTCGCCGGTCATAAGTTCATATCCCAGAATCGCTTGTAATTTAAGCCAAGTGGTTCCTGGGATATATTCTTTTATACCCGGCAGGGCATCGCAGCACGGCGTCTTGTAATTCGCCTCTATGAGTTTGCGGCATCTTATATGTTCCAGGCCCGGAGCATAGCGTGGGAGCGTACACACCACCACATCCGCCTCGAGTGGCTCTGCCAATTCGTCGTGATGCCTTAAGACGGGCTCTACTCCAATCGTGCGGGCTGCGCTGATTGCAGCTTTTCCTGCTCCTCCTCCGCCTATCACTAAAACGCTTTTAGCTAAGCCAATCATTACGATTAGAGCCATAAGATCGGAGTTGTGCGCCTCGATTCGTCCGTCTTTTCGGACCAATATGTTCGCCGCTCCACACCTTCGTGCTTCCTCGGAGATGACATCGCTCACCCCTAATGCCAGGGTTTTGAACGGTGCCGTGACATTTATAGCTTTAAAATCTTCTGTGCGGAATCTTTTGATAATTGCTTCGAAATCGGTCGATTCCAGCAGTTCATATGGCCAATTTCCGTGATAGGCCGCATCGAAAAGACGCGGACTCAGCGAGTCCGCAATGGGGTAGCCTGCCAGTCCGAACTTAATCATTTCTCTGACGTACTGCTTCGAATAATAATATGGCTGCGCTTACCGACACGTTAAGCGAGTCGATTCTTCCCAGCATAGGGATTCTTATGTGGGCGTCGGCCGCCTTTCTCCATACGTCGCTAAGGCCGGTGGACTCGGTTCCCATCACTACGGCCGTGCCGCATTTCATATCGGTGTCGTAGTAGAGGCGGGAGTCTTGGAGCTGCGCCGTAAGTATCTGTATGTGGCGTTTCTTCAGGAAGTCTATGCATTCCGAAGACTCACACGCCACGCACGGCACGGTGAAGATGCCTCCTACGCTGCTGCGTATGAGGTTAGGGTTATAGAGGTCCGTAAGAGGGTCGCATACTATGAGGGCATCGGCCCCTGCCGCATCGGCGCTTCTAAGGATGGCTCCCAGATTACCCGGCTTCTCCACGCTTTCCAGGACTGCGATGAGAGGGTTTTCCTTAAGCCGGAGGTCTTCCAGAGTGTTATGAGGGGTGACCACTTCGGCGATTATGCCTTCCGTGCTTTCTCTATATGCTATTTTATTATATACATCTTCGCTGACTTCGTAGAGACTAGTTTCGCCGTCGAGCCTGGTGAGAATGTCGGTATCTTCGCCTTTCCCTAAGAATGATGGGCAATAGAACACTGAATCTACCTTCAAACCGGCTTCCAGGCAGTGCCGTAGCTCTCTTTTACCTTCAGTTACGAACAGTCCGCAAGCGCGTCTTTCCGAAGATTTTTGCTGAAGAAGCGTAAGTTTCTTTATTTTAGGATTTTGTAAACTTGATATAAAAAAAGTCGTCATACAATGAACAATTTCCTGTAAAAATACGTATATTTGCCCAAAATGTGACTATAATTATTAAACATATTTTTAATTAACAGTAAAATGAAGAAATTAATTTTTTGCTTTATTGCCGTAGTCGGTATGGGGATCGCTGCTTCAGCAGCAAACTATTCAATTGACGAGCAGGGAATCGACGCTATGATCGAGAACGCTGTAGAGGTTACACCTATGTCTATGGAAGCATCTGCTTCTGACTTGCAGTCTCCTACCATCAAATTCGGTGGAGCCCCTAGTCCGGTTATCGCTTTCGTACTCTCACTTGTTCCTGTAACAAGCTGGCTCGCAGTTCACCGTATGTACATGGGAACATCTGCTCTCGCAGTTATCCTTAACATCGTAACAGGTATGGGCTTCGGTATCGTTTACGTAATCGACTGGGTTTGCCTGTTGATGGGTGTAATCGATAACAATATCAGCCAGTACTGCAACAACGGTCGTTGGTTGATGTGGGCTGACATCATCTAGTCTTGAATAAAATCAAACACATACTTCTCGCCCTCTTTATCCTTTCGCCCGTTTTAGGTTTCGCGCAGAGACGCGTTTCAGCGGATGTCGAAGTAAAGACTTTGGTCGGGAATAATGTAACTACAGTTACCAAAAGCGTCTATTGTTCCAACAATGGACGCTTGGTGACTTATTTCCATTCTCCTATGGAGTATATAATGGAAACTAACATCCTCGGAGAAAGCAAGATCTATTTTCCTAACACTAATGAGGTGTATGTGGATAACTCGGGTGCCATGAACGCGTCCGACGAATTGCTTTCGGTATTCCTTTTCGGAAGAATAGACGACTTGGGACTTTCTCTGGCGGGATATTCGCTTAAATCTACTGAAAGACTGGAAGACGGGCTCGTGAAGAAAACCTATTCGACCACCCGTAACAACCTGCCTCCTCGGGCAGAAATCGTGTATAATAAGGATTATCTCCCTATTTATAGCGCCACGCTCACCGAAGACGGGCATCCTACCGTCAAGGTGTATTATTCGAAATACGATCTGGTAGGATACACCCCATTTCCATATCGGAGCACTGAAGTCATCTATAATTCCCAGAAGGACTCTACTATCATTCGCACCATCTATTCCGACATAAAGCTAGACGGAAACGATGCGATGTTCGATTTCAGTGTGCCTCAGAATGCCAAGCCTTTGGATATGTCGGCCGCAGCGCAGAAGAAATGAAACTGTGTAAGCTAATAGTCGTATCTTCTCTTCTTTTGTGCTCGAGCTTCGTCGCTTTTTCACAAAATTTTCGCTTCACCCCTTCTTATTCGGAATTTTTCACTCAGGCCTTGAAGGAAAAAGGGCCGTTTACGGCCGTATTGGCCACTCTGGACAGAAGGGTGAGGGACACGCGGGTAGGATGGGCGAGTTGTCACTATTTTAGGGAAGACGGGCGCATTCACGAAGATTTCTTCGGCCCGCTCGACGTGCCATACCATAAGACACAGGTATTCGATTTTTCTTCCATTCAGCCTGTGGAGGGGTACAGGCCTATGTCCGAGGACGAGGAATTCATCAAATACCTTTTGGGGAATAATCTTTCAGGCGATGCCGTGTGGTATCTGCACGGAACGGCCTTCGCTCCTTCCGATACCCTCGACTATTATAAGGGAGTGTCTCTCTATACGGCAGGGGGGCTCGAGCAGGCATCCGCTTCGTTCGAGAAGGTAGATGCACAATCGATTTACTATACGCCTTCCGTCTATTTCGACGTAGTGTGCAAGTCTTATCTTAAGCAATATGACGAAGCCGCGAAGCGACTTATGGATTATAAGGGACCGGACGACGAACTGAAAAACTACGAATTGGCAGCCTTGTCGCTTCTTCGTGACGATAAGGGAGGCTATGAAAGATACCGCGAGGCCTTTTCCTATAGCCAATACGCCTTGGGCGACGGGGAAAAGATGTTCGATAAGATTTATAAGGAGAGATTCGTGGATAAGGGTAAGTCACCGTGGCTGGCAGCAGGTCTTTCTGCCATAGTTCCGGGACTTGGCAAGATGTACGTGGGGTGTTACGGGGAAGGTGCGGCTTCGCTTCTTTTAGGAGCTTCTTTTACGGGATTTGCCGTGGAAAGTTGGGTGAAAAACGGTGGAAAGGACTGGCGTACCATTCTATTTACCGCAGCGGCTTCTCTTCTTCACTTGAGTAACATATATGGCAGCTATATCTCTGTCGGACTCTATAATGATTATTTGAAAGATGCTCAAAATCAAACGATTGTTTTTAATATTCACGTTCCTGTGCGTGCATTTTTCAAGTAGTGCCCAGACTGTCGTGAACCCTATGTTGGAGGCTTCCCTATGCGAAAGGGATGCTTTCTATGCGGCTAATCCGGTAGAGTATAACGACGCCCTGCTTCGTAAGGCCGAGATTCAGATGCAGCAGGGGTTGTATGCCGAAGCGCTTCATTCCATGGAGCGACTCAGGATGTACTCCATACCTGCGGCTAAAAGGAAAGAAATAGGCTTTAAAAAGGCTTATGCAGCCTATCTTAAGGGCGATTACGACTTGTCCTTTTCCTATCTTCAGGAGTCGGATTTCGAAGTGCCTTACACTGAGCCTAAAAAGAAGAGCGAGGCTCTGGCTATGGCGCTCACCTTTCTCGTTCCTGCAGGATTCCTCTATGCGGAAGATGCTCCTGGAGCCGTGGAATACACGGCCCTGAATGCTCTCGCCATAGCCGGAATTATCCACCAAGTGTCTTCGAAGTGTTATGTAAGCGGTCTTCTGGGAGGTGCCATGGCCCTAAACCTGACCTTCATGGGGGCACAAGAAAAAGTTGCGCTCCTTATTCAGAAGCGCAACTCCATTATCTTAAAAGAATCTAAGCGTTCGGCTCTTTGTTCGTTTTTTCAGGCCTCATCTGAGGGAAGAACAGAACGTCCTGAATAGTTGATTGGCCGGTCATAAACATAGTCAGACGGTCAATTCCCATTCCAAGTCCCGAGGTAGGAGGCATTCCGTATTCGAGCGCGCGCACGAAGTCCATATCGATGTACATGGCCTCGTCGTCGCCCTTGCTCTTGAGTGCAGCCTGCTCCTCGAAGCGCTCCAGCTGGTCGATAGGGTCGTTAAGCTCCGAGTAGGCATTGGCCAATTCCTTACCGCTGACGAAGAGTTCGAAACGTTCCGTCAGTGAGCTGTCGTCGCGGTGGCGCTTTGAAAGAGGGGACATCTCGACAGGGTAGTCGGTCAGGAAAGTAGGCTGGATGAGCTTGCTCTCGCAGTATTCGCTGAAGATGGCGTCGATGAGCTTACCCTTTCCGAACGAAGGCTCCACTTCCACGTGAAGCTGCTTGCAGACCTCGCGAAGCTGCTCTTCGTTCATTCCCTTCACGTCCACTCCGGCATATTCCTTAATGGCGTCGAGGATAGGAAGCCTGCGGTAAGGACCTGCGAAGTCCACCTCGTTTTCGCCTATCATTACCTTAGTGGTGCCGTTTACGGTGATGGCTATCTTCTCGAGGAGTTTCTCGATGAAGTTCATCATCCAGATGTAGTCCTTATAGGCTACGTAGATTTCCATACAGGTAAACTCAGGATTGTGGGTCTTGTCCATACCCTCGTTACGGAAGTCTTTCGCGAACTCGTACACTCCGTTAAATCCACCGACTATCAATCTCTTGAGGTAAAGCTCGTTAGCGATACGAAGATAGAGAGGAATGTCCAGAGCGTTATGGTGAGTGATGAATGGACGCGCCGTAGCACCTCCCGGAATGCTCTGAAGGATAGGGGTTTCCACTTCAAGACAGCCTGCCTCGTTAAAGTATTCGCGCATAGTGGCGATGATCTTCGCCCTCTTTATGAACACGTCCTTTACTGCCGGATTTACGACGAGGTCCACATATCTCTGGCGATATCTCATCTCCGGATCGGTGAATGCGTCGAATACCTGTCCGTCCAGCTCCTTTACGATAGGAAGCACGCGGAGCGACTTGCTCAAGAGGGTGAGTTCCTTAGCGTGTATGCTGAGCTGACCTGTCTGGGTATAGAATGCGAATCCCTTGATTCCTATGATGTCACCTATGTCGAGGAGTTTTTTCCACACGGTGTTGTACATAGTCTTGTCCTCTCCCGGGCAGATCTCGTCTCTCTTTACATAGATCTGGATGCGTCCGCTTTCGTCCTGAAGCTCACCGAAAGAAGCGGCGCCCATAATGCGTCTGCTCATAATGCGTCCGGCGATGCACACTTCCTGGAAGTTGCCTTTCTCCGGGTCGAACTCCGCAGCTATCTGTGCGGCATTTGCGTTTACCGGATACTGTGCTGCAGGATAGGGCTCTATCCCCAATTCCTTTAATTTCGCAAGTGACTCCCTGCGAATGAGTTCTTGTTCACTGAATTCCTGTATCATAGTCTTTTATATTATTTCTTCGTGTCTTTCCTTAATGTCCTTTATTCTAATCTGGATGTTGCTGTTACCCCTGAAGTAGTTCTCCACCAGCGAGTAGCATACATCGAACGGATTACCTTTCCTTATGTACTCGAAATATTCGTCCATATTGAACGCTATGGCCGGAATGGTCACCGAGTAGTCCTGCTGTATGAGGTCCAGTTTCAGGTGCTTTCCGCCTGCGCCCACTCTCTTTCCCTTGCCTTCGTCGTAGGCTTCCTCCGTCATAAACACCGGATTCGTGTTTCCCGGGCCGAAAGGTTGGAATTGTTTCAGTATGCGGAAGAACTTCGGCGTAATCTGGTTGAGATTTATCTTCGCGTCGATTTCCACCACCGGGGTAAGGAGCTGGTCGTTAATCTTTCCGTCGACGAATTCGTCCATTCTGCGCGCGAACTCATCTACGTTCTCTTCCTTCATCGTGAGTCCCGCAGCATACATGTGTCCACCGAAATTCTCCAGCAAGTCGGCGCAGCTCTCTATCGCCGAATATAGGTCGAATCCCTGGATACTACGCGCCGAACCCGTTACGAAACCGTTTGATTTAGTGAGGACTACGGTAGGCTTGTAGAATGCTTCGACCAGTCTTGACGCCACGATTCCCACCACGCCCTTATTCCATTTCGGATTATAGACGATGGTCGTGTTCTTCGATGCCAATGCGCCCCCGCCTTCTACCATCTCCAGTGCCTCCTGCGTAATCTCGCGGTCTATGCTCTTGCGCTCGTTATTATTCTTGTTAATCTGCTCTCCTATCTTCATCGCCTCCTTAGCGTCCTGTGCAGTAAGGAGTTGCACTGCCAATCGACCCGTGTCTATTCGCCCCGCCGCATTGATTCTCGGGCCTATCTTGAAGACTATGTCGTCTATCGTCACGTGACCCGGTTCGAGCGGTGCGCAGATTTGTATCATCGCGGCCAATCCCTTCCTCGGATTCTCGTTGAGAATCTTGAGTCCGTAGTAGGCCAGCACCCTGTTTTCGTCCACCATACTTACCAGATCGGATGCGATGCTCACGACCAGCAGGTCCAGCAGCGGCTTCAGCTCTTCGAAATCGATGCCGTACTTCGCGCTGTACGCCTGGGCCAATTTGAACCCGACCCCGCAGCCCGACAAATCGTCGAAAGGATAGTGGCAGTCTTCCCTTTTAGGGTCGAGCACGGCTACCGCGTTAGGTAATATCTCGTCAGGGAGGTGATGGTCGCAGACGATGACGTCGATTCCGAAGGAATTGGCCAAGTCTACCTTATTTACGGCCTTGATTCCGCAGTCTACGGTGATGATGAGGGTAACTCCGGTCTGGTGGGCGTATTCTATGCCCTTCGTGGATACTCCGTATCCCTCGTTGTACCTGTCCGGAATGTAGAAGTCTACGTTCTTCGAGAATTTGGTGATGAAGCAGTAAAGGAGTGCCACGGCGGTGGTGCCGTCCACGTCGTAATCTCCATAGACCATTATCTTTTCGTTATTCACGATGGCCTCGTGCAGTCTTTCTACTGCCTTGTCCATATCGCGCATAAGGAATGGGTCGTGAAGGTTATTCAAGTCCGGACGGAAAAAGGCCCTGCTCTGCTCGAAAGTCTCTATGCCTCTTTTTACGAGGAGGTCGGCGAGCACCTTGTCTATGCCCACTTCCGCACTGAGACGTTCGACTTTTTCAGCATCAGAGGCTTCTTTTATTACCCATTTGCACTCTTTTGTCATCTAAATAGACTCCTTTTTTAACTTTTCAGCGGCTATTTGAGCCACTTCCCTTACAGTATAATCGTCGGTTCGTATGCTTATGGGCGCTTCTCGGTAAAATTCCTCGCGCGCCTTAAGCAGACTTTCCATATTCTCATCGAGAAGAGGTCGCCCGGCGCCTTCGCCCTCGAGCCTTGTTTTAAGCGTTTTCGGGCTCGCCTCGAGATAGATGCAGGTAGTGTCTTCCAAAATCAGGTGTCTCACTCCCTTTATCGCTATGGTGCCTCCTCCCAGTGCGAGTACGAGGTCCTTACGGGTAAGGGTGTGCATAACCACCACGTCCCTTAGCGCTTCGGCTTCGATGGCCCTGAAGCCTTCTTCGCCTTGCATCTCGAAGATGCCCTTTATGCTCAGGCCTATCTTCTCTTCTATGTAACAGTCCAGGTCGATGAACTCAAAGCCAAGTAGTGTGGCAAGCTCCGCTCCCACACTGCTCTTTCCAGAGCCCATAAAACCTGTTAGACTGACTATCAAAACAAAGTAGGTTCTTCGACGGTCTCTTCATCCTGCTCTATGTCGCTTTCTATGGTCGGCTCCACTTTAGCGGGAACCTGAGGCTCCGTCGTGTTTTCAACTAAATCTTCTTCCTTTATCAGAGGCTCTATGAATTTCACGGACTTGATCTCTCTGTCGTGGCACTTCTTGCCCTTCGCCGCGATACCCTTCTTCGCTATCCATTCTTCTGCGTCGATGGCCTCAGGATCACGATGGGCCGACTTACCGGCAAATGTCACCAAGTATTGAGGGTGTTTGTCCTCGCTAAGCGCTATGAGCTTGGATTTCGGGCTGTCCGAGATGAAACTCATAGGAGTGTTGTCACACAGGATGAACGAGAACCTCTTTACGTAGTAGGTCTTCGCCGCGCCGTCGTAGTAAAGTGCGGTGTACACCTTGTTAGGGTCGAACTTCTCGATTTTCAGGAGCTCTCCTTGGTAGCGGTTCGACACGTCGAACGAAGTGGTGTAGAAGGTGCCGTTCTTGAAGATGGCCAGTACCTTGTCGTCCGAATCGAATGACCCCAGATATTCTCCGCGCTCCTCGTCGTTAAGCTTCTGTATGTCGGCGTCGTACCAAATGTCCTTTCCGGAGATGGTGGATACACCTGCCGACTTGAGGCTTATCTTATGTATCAAGTTCTTGCTCACGAGATTACCCCTCGAAACACGGCCCTTTATGGCCAGCGTACTGAAGTCGTATTCGAACACCGTCTTCTTCAGCTTGGCCTTAGGCTTGAGCTGAATCTTCACGGTCTCGGCCTCGCCGTTACTGTTAGCGGTGAACCATACTATCTGCGAGCCTTCGTCGCCGGTAGTGATGTTGTATTCCTTATCTCGCGTGATGGATGTGATGGCAAATCTCTTCGCATAGTAGATGCTGGTCTTGCCCATCCTGTATATTACGTTATATATGGTGCGGCTGTCGCCCCTGTTGAAAAGGCCCACGTAAAGCAAGTCGTCCCAGAAATACTCCTTAGCGGATACTTTCGATACCTTGAATCGGCCGTCCTTTCGGATGACCAGCACTTCCGATATGTCGGAGCAGTCGCAGATGTATTCGCCCTCGTCCTCTTTTTTCAGAGCGATGCCCACGAAGCCCTTCTGGAGGTTCGCATACAGCTTGGCATTATTGTTAATCACCTTGTTAGCTGCGATGGTCTCGAACCCGGTGAGCTCCGTCTGGCGAGGGAAGTCCTTACCGTAGGTTTGCTTGAGGTGGGTGAACCAGTCGATGGTGAAATCCACGATGTGGTCGATTTTATCCTGGATGTCCCGCATTTCTTCCTCTATGGCGAGCAACTTCTCGTCGAGGATCTTGGTGTCGAATTTGGAAAGTTTCCTTACGGGTTTGTCGACCAGCTTGTCGATGTCTTCCATTGCGATGGCGCGGTGCAGGGACTGTTCCCATTCCTTCATTTTCGCGAGGATGGCGTCTTTCTGAGCATCCCAGCTCTCGAAATCCTGCTCGAGTATCTTGTATACCTTATTTTCGAAGAAGATTCTTTCAAGCGAGGTGTAATGCCAACTGTTCTCCAGCTCGTTCATCCTGAATCTCAGCTGGGAGAGGAGCAAATCCTTCGTGTGCATCGTGCTGTATTCGAGCACGTCGTTCACGGACAGAAATGCCGGCTTGTTGTCCACGATTACGCAGGCGTTAGGCGCGATGGTGGTTTCACAGTCGGTAAATGCATAGAGTGCGTCTATGGTCTTGTCCGGAGACACGTCGGCAGGCAAGTGGATGAGGATATTCACCTTGTCGGTGGTGATGTCGTCTATCTTCTTGAACTTGATCTTGCCCTTGTCCTTGGCATTCATAATGGACTGGATAAGGACGCCTGTGGTCTTTCCGTAAGGGATTTCGGTTATGGCGATGGTACTCTTGTCTATCTTCTCGATTTTCGCCCTGACCTTTACGATTCCGCCTCGCTTGCCCTGATTGTATTTCGAGCAGTCGGCATAGCCTCCGGTAGGGAAGTCCGGATAGATTTCGTAAGGTTCGTTCTTAAGTATCTTTATGGAAGCGTCGATGAGTTCGTTGAAGTTATGAGGAAGAATCTTCGAGGACATACCCACACCGATACCTTCCGTGCCCTGTGCAAGCAGGAGCGGGAATCGTACCGGAAGTTCCGTAGGCTCCTGGTTCCTTCCGTCGTAGCTGTTCATCCAGTTCGTGATGCGAGAGTCGAAGATGACTTCCTTAGCGAATTTGCTTAGTCTGGCCTCGATGTAACGCATGGCGGCATTGGCGTCGCCGGTAAGTATGTTACCCCAGTTACCCTGGCAGTCTATGGCAAATCCCTTCTGACCCAGCTGGACCATGGCTCCCAGTATGGAAGCGTCTCCGTGAGGGTGGTATTTCATAGCTTCACCCACGAGAGTGGCTACTTTCGTGAATGAACCTGTGTCTACCTTATACATCGCGTGAAGGACTCGCCTCTGTACCGGCTTGAGTCCGTCGATGATATGCGGAACGGCACGATGGAGGATAACGTAGGATGCGTAATCCAGATACCAGTCCTTGAACATTCCGGAAAGCTTGTACTTTTTAGCGTCGCTTTCCAGAAGTTTGCCGAACTTGCCTTCGGATTTGTCGTCGACGACGTCCTCATCGATTTCCTCATCGATTTCCTCGTCGATTATGTTTTCTTCTATGATATCTTCGTAGTCCTCGCTCATATTTTAGTCTTCATATCCGAATCTTCGGAGTTCTCTCTTGTCCTCCCTCCAATCCGGTGCTACTTTAACAAACAATTGTAAAAATACTTTTTTCTGGAAGAAATCTTCCATCTCGATGCGCGCTTCCGTGCCCATCTTCTTTAGCGCTGCGCCCTTCTTTCCTATTATTATACCCTTCTGCGAGTCGCGCATAACATAGATGACGGCGCTTATGTCATAGCGGTCGGCGCCCTCCTTAAAGGTCTCGACTTGTGCCTGACAGCAGTAAGGGATCTCTTCCTTATAATTTAGAAGAATCTTCTCACGAATGATTTCTTCTGCGAAGAATCTGAGATTCTTGTCCGTGAACGCGTCTTTGTCATACCACGGAGGACACACCGGAAGCTTCTCGAGAATGGTCCGGAAGATGTTTTCCAGTCCGAATTTCTCCTGAGCCGATGCCGGAATTATCTCGGCGGCGCTGACTTTCTCTTTCCAATAGTTCATAAGCTCCAGCACCTTGGCCTGGTCGCTGATGTCTATCTTGTTTATGACTATGATTACCGGGCAGGTAAGTTTGGAAAGCTTGTCGACGTATTCGCTGTTCTTGTCGGGTTTCTCCACGGTGTCGGTGACGTAGAGGATGACGTCGGCATCGCCGATGGCTGCATCCACGAAGTTCACCATATCTTGCTGGAGTCGATAATTAGGCTTCAGGATACCGGGAGTGTCGGAGAAGACTACCTGATAGTCCTCTCCGTTCACTATTCCCATTATCCGATGTCTTGTGGTCTGCGCCTTTGCGGTCACGATGCTGAGCTTCTCGCCCACCATCGCATTCATTAGCGTAGATTTGCCCACATTCGGGTTACCTATTATGTTTACGAATCCCGATTTAAACATAAGCTCCCATTTTGAGGATGTTCACCTCGCCCTCGGAGAGCTTTCTCCACTCTCCCTTCTTGAGACCCTTCTTCGTGAGTCCTGCGAAGTAAACTCTATCCAAGGCCTTGACCTCGTAGCCCAGAGCCTCGAACAGTCTGCGCACGATGCGGTTCTTACCTGAATGAATCTCTATGCCCAGCTTGCGATGGTCGTCTGCGTCGATGAACTCGAGCTCGTCTGCGGCCATCTTGCCGTCTGTCAGTTCCACTCCGGCCAATGCCTTCTCGTAGTCTTCCTGCTTGAGAGGCTTGTCGAGGCTCACCTGATAGATCTTCTTCTTGTCGTAAGAAGGGTGGGTGAGTTTCTCGGCCAATTCGCCATCGTTGGTGAACATAAGTACGCCGGTGGTGCTCTTGTCGAGTCTACCTACAGGGAATACCCTGAATGGGCAGCCCTTGAGAAGCTCCATAACTGTCTTCTCTGCGTGAGGATCGCTCGCTGTCGTGACATATCCTTTCGGTTTGTTCATTACCAGGTATACTTTCTCCTCGCCCTTGAGCTTTTCGCCGTTGAACTTGACTTCGTCCTTATAGACGTTTACCTTAGTTCCCAGTTCGGTAACGACCTCTCCGTTAACCGTAACCACACCTGCCTGAATGAGGGTGTCGGCCTCGCGTCTTGAGCAAACGCCTGAGTTCGCGATGAACTTGTTAAGTCGGATTTCCTCCTGGATAGGTGTCTTTACGTAATCGTTGTCGGAGTACTGCATATCGCTGAGGATAGGCTTGCGTGACAGCATTCTGCTGATTCCTTCCTCCGATGCCTTAGATGCTGCGAACGATTTCTTAGGAGCCGGCTTGCGTCCCATCTGATTTCTGTTGTTTCCTGCAGGTCTTCTGCTGCGATCGGAGAAACTGTTGTTGCTTCTACGTTCGCCGTAGTTGTTACTGCGGCTTTCGGTACGTGGACGTCCTTCGCCGTAGCTGTGTCCTTCCGGACGTGGACGGCTAGCGCCATAGCTGCGTCCTTCGCCGCCGCTTCTGCGCTCTCCGTAAGAGTTTCTGTCACCGTGGTTGCTTCTTCCCTCACCATAGCTACGTCCTTCGCCATAACTGCGGCTCTGTGAACGGCCCTCGCCATAGCTGCGGCTCTGTGGGCGGCCTTCGCCGTAACTGCGTCCCTGTGGACGTCCTTCACCGCGTGAGTTGTTTGAGTGACGATAATTGTTTGAGGACGTGCTGTATGCAGGTCCTTCCTCGCGATGCTCCTTAGCTATCGCGCCTGTGGCTCTTCTTGGTCTAAGCTTTCGGCCATTTTTTGAAAAATCTTCCATTACTTTAATGTAAAATAATAAATAATATGACCCTCCTGAAGTTCAGGCGTGGTCTCAGTAATATTGTTTAATTTGGAGAAGTGGGTCCTCATCGCTGCGTTCCTCGCTTCTGTCCATAATGTATTATTATCAACTGTCGTACCGGATGCGTCCACTACGGCTTTTATGACCTTTCCGTATATGTCCACCCAGATTCTTACTACGACCTTTCCTCCGATCTGCTCGTTGAATTTAGGTATCGCCAGGTCTCCTACTACCTTTCTACCCTCCACGTGGGCGTTAGGCTTTCCGTCCGCACTTGCGTTCTGGGCATTTCCGTCGCCCTGTCCGTCCCTGAAGGTCTCCGTCGCCTTTTCTGCGGTATGCGGAGTAGTGGATGGGCTTGGCTTTTTGTTCATTCCCGGGAACGATGCCCTCGGGTCAAGCTTCGGAGTCTCAGGCTCCGGTGCCGGGGTAGGAACGTCGCCGAAATCGTCTTTCATCGACTCCTGCGTCCGGTTAGGCGTAGGTTCCTCTATAGGGCTCTCGCTCTTTTTTACCAGTTCCACGGGCTTGGTCTTGTCCACCGTTTCCGAAACCGGCTCCTTGCCTGGCTTGGTCTGGATGTTCGGAATTTCGGTGGAGAAGTCGAGCAGGAAAGTGGATTCCTCCGGTGGCGGATAGATGTAGCTCAACCCGTTTACCGACAACAGTGCGAACGCGCATATATGCGTAAGGCAGACAAGCGATAGTCCTATCACTCGTCCTGTCTTCGCACTGCGCTCTCGGCGCTCCATATATGCGTTACGGTTCTCTGGCATAATACTATTCCGGTGAAGTCGCAAGTATCACCTTATAGTGGTTTCTCTTCGCTATGTTCATCACTTCCACTACCTCTTTGATCGGCACGCTCTCGTCGGCGTAGATGGAGAAGGTAGGGTCCTCTTCCGTGGACAGTTTCTCTATGAGCTGGTCTTCCACCGCATCGAAGGCTATGGGAGCCTTCTCTCCGTTGATGTGGTAGGTGTAGACGTCTTCTCCACAGTCCTTTATGGACACGGATACCGTCGCTTTCGCGCTCACCTGTCCGGTGCTCTTAGGAAGCAGGAGCTTCAGCGCGTTAGGGTTAACCAGTGTAGAGGTGACCAGAAAGAATATCAGCAGCAGGAATACTATGTCCGTCATGGAGGACATAGACATATTCGGGTCTGCCTTCGTATTTCTTCTCAAAGCCATAATTACTCGTTTGCTGTTTCAGTTTGTTCTCCGGAAGTCTCGCTGAGAAGGTCCATAAAGTCGATGGTGGCGTTCTCCATCTTGAAGACCACGTTAGATACCTTGGCCGTCAGGAAGTTATATGCGAAATAGGCGATAAGGCCCACGATAAGGCCCCCTACGGTGGTGATCATGGCCTCGTAGATGCCTCCCGAAAGCAGCGAGATGTCGATGTTGTTACCGGCGTTCGCCATATTGAAGAAAGCCTTGATCATACCGGTCACGGTTCCCAAGAATCCGAGCATCGGAGCACCTCCGGCGATGGTGGCCAAGTAAGGAAGCCCGTTCTCGAGTCTCGCGATTTCTGCGTTACCGACATTGTCTACGGCCGTCTGTACATCGGAAAGAGGCTTGCCAATTCGGGCGATGCCGGTTTCGATCATTCGGGCGATAGGGGAATCGAACTTGCCGCAGAGCGCCTTCGCAGATTTTACCTTACCGTCGAGAAGATAGTCCTTTATGTCTTTCATAAAGTCCTTGTCGATTTTCTCCGCAGAGGAGATAATCCACCACTTTTTCCCGAAAATGTAAAGTGCCACGATCGACAGGATGAGCAGCACGATCATTATCCAACCACCCTTAGTGGCCATCTCTAAGATGGAAATAGACTGAGTTTCAACCATATAATTTTCTTTTTATTCTTCGTTTTAACCTAAAAGTCGCAATTTCGCAAATTTACTGAAAATATTCGACTTTTGAAAGGAATAAAGCACGTCCGGGAACGCTTTCTCCTGCATTGCTTCTCCGGCCGCTTTCCAGCAGCTCCGTTATGCTTTCCGGACTGCGCTTTCCGCGTCCCACTTCAAGAAGCGTTCCTACTATGGCTCTCACCATATTCCTTAGAAACCTGTCTGCCGCTATGTGGAAAGTCCAGTGTGTCTCGTCGTCCCGACTCCAGTAAGCCTCGAACACCGTACATATTGAAGTCTTGTTGTCCGCTCCGATTTTTTCGAAGCAGGAGAAGTCTTTCGTGCCAATTAATTCCTTCGCCGCCTCGTTCATCGCGTCGAAGTCCAGTCCGGGGTAGGAGTATTGGTAGGAAAACTGCTCTGCGAATGGGTCTTTCTCGCGGTGAATATGATAGATGTATTCGCGTCTTCGTGCGCTGAATCGGGCGTGAAAGTCATTATCCGTCTCTTCTATGTACTTAATTGCTATACTTGGAGGTAAGATGGCATTTAATTTGTATTTAAGTGCCGCTGTGTCTATGGATTTATCGTAGTCGAAATGAGCTACATAGTCTATGGCATTGACTCCAGTGTCTGTTCTTCCGGCACCTACGACGGCGATATCTTCTCTCAATAAGGTAGATAAGGCGTCGTTCAAGCTTTGTTGAACAGAAGGCGCGTGTGGCTGTATTTGCCAGCCGCAGAATGGAGCACCGTTATAGGAAAGAGTGATTTTGAAACGCATAAAACTAATGTATAGTGCAAAATTAAAGAAAAATATATGGAAAGCGTAAACATTAAGGAATTGAATGAAAAAATTCAGAGGGAGAGCTCGTTCGTGGATTTGCTCTCTATGGAGATGGGTAAGGTCATCGTAGGACAGAAGCATCTCGTGGAGAATCTGCAGATAGCCCTCCTTTCTAATGGACACATTTTGCTCGAAGGTATGCCAGGACTGGCGAAGACATTGGCCATAAGCACTCTTGCGAAAGCAGTGAACGGCAGTTTCTCCAGAATCCAGTTCACCCCGGACCTCTTGCCTGCCGATATCACGGGTACCTTGATTTACAGCCAGAAGAAGGAGCAGTTCGAAGTACACAAAGGGCCAATCTTCGCGAACTTCGTGCTCGCCGACGAGATTAACCGTGCTCCTGCCAAGGTTCAATCGGCCCTTCTCGAAGGTATGCAGGAAAGGCAGGTGACTTTAGGTGACAATACCTATTCCCTTCCGGACCCATTCCTCGTAATGGCGACGCAAAACCCTGTGGAACAGGAAGGTACCTATCCGCTTCCTGAAGCACAGGTAGACCGTTTCATGCTCAAGGTAGTAGTGGATTATCCAAAGAAAGAAGAGGAAAGGCTCATCGTGAGGATGAATAATTTCGGTGAGTTCCCTAAGGTGTCGCCGGTGGTTTCCACTGAAGACATAGTCCGTGCCCGCCAGATAGTTCGCGAGGTATATATGGACGAAAAGATAGAGAAATACATCGTGGATTTGGTTTACGCTACCCGTAATCCCGAGGAGTGTAACCTCTCCTCACTGAAGAACATGATCTCGTATGGTGCTTCGCCACGTGCGAGCATCAGTTTGTGCGCCGCTTCGAAGGCCTATGCCTTCGTCAAGAGGCGTGGTTACGTGATTCCTGAAGACGTCCGCGCAGTCTGCCACGAAGTTTTGCGCCATCGTATAGGCCTTACTTACGAGGCAGAGGCTGAAAATGTTACTACGGACGAGATTATAGAGCAGGTTATAAATGCAGTCATCGTCCCATAATACATCTCAGACGACGGATTTCCTGAAGAAAATCCGTAAGATAGAGATTCGCACTAAGGCTCTCTCGCATCAGATATTTGCGGGAGAGTATCATTCCGCTTTCAAGGGGCGTGGTATGACTTTTAGCGAAGTCCGTGAATATCAGTGGGGAGACGACGTCCGTTCCATGGACTGGAATGTAACTGCCAGACTGAGAAAACCACACGTGAAAGTGTTCGAAGAGGAGCGTGAACTAACTATGGTACTCCTTATAGACGTGTCGCGAAGCGGCCTTTTCGGCTCGCGTTGCGCCACTAAAAGGGAGAGGATCGCCGAGGTGGCCGCCGTGCTCAGTTTCAGTGCCAGCATAAACAACGATAAGGTAGGAGCGCTTTTCTTCTCCGATAAAGTAGAAAAGTTCATTCCTCCGAAGAAAGGACGCAGCCATCTTCTTCATATCATTAGGGAGATGCTCGAACTGGAACCTACTTCGGACGGCACGGACATAAGCGTAGCCCTGCGTTTTCTCACGGGCGCCATAAAGAAGAAGTGTAACGCCTTCCTGTTGAGCGATATGATGGACGTGGGAAGTGACGCGATGCCTCTTTACGAAGATGCGCTGAAGATAACTGCCGGCAAGCACGACCTCTCCGTAGTGAAGGTTACGGACCCTCTCGAAAGGGAATTGCCTGCAGTGGGCTTGGTACATATTAAGGATAGCGAAACCAGGAGCACCACTTGGGTAAACACTTCCAGTCCGCGAGTCCGTAATGCGTATAGGAAATGGTTCGCCGATTTCAACTCTTCCGTGAAGAACCTTATGAATAGATATAAGGTGCATTTCGTGGAAATCAGTACCGAAGGCGATTATGTTAAAGATTTAATGGGACTGTTCAGATGAGAGGCTTATTATTCGCACTATTATATATAGTATTGGACATCATTCCTATGGGCCAAGCCGAACTCAAGCCGCTTCAGCAGCGAGATTCGGTCCTGGTAGCAGACCAATTCTCCTACGGGGTTCTGCTGGACCGCGAGGATGCCGGCACTGGCATAGGCCTGACGGATTTCTCGAAAATCTGTAATGACACTCTGGTGCTGGTAAGGGATTGGCAGATAGATACTTTAAAAGACGGCAAACTTAAGGCTGACATAGTCGTGGCTCCGTTCGAAGAAGGGGAGTACGAGATGCCGGACATCTATGTCCTAAGAAGAAACGCTTCGGGCAGCGTAGATACCCTCCGTTTTTCGGGCCCTTCGCTTTCCGTTATGACTATGCCTGTGGATACCGCGACTTTCAGCATTCATCCGCTGAAGGCCCAGATCAATTACCCCGTTACTTTCGCCGAGATACTTCCGTACATGGCAGGTGGGCTGGGCGGAATAGCCGTGATAGTGCTTCTGTGCGTGTTCCTTCCCAAGCTTTTCCGTCGTAAGTCGAAGGAGGAGAAGGTTCAGGAACCTGCCCATATCGAGGCCCTTCGCGAATTGGAGAAATATAGAAGTGATAAGTATTGGGTTCCATCCCACCAAAAGGCCTTTTATTCAGGCATTACGGATATTCTTAAGAACTACATCGACCGCCGCTTCGGCATTGACGCTCCGGAGATGACCACCATCGAGCTCTTCGAGGACTTGAAGGGGTGCGAGGGAGTGACGCCTCAGATGTACGAATCTCTCAAGAAGCTTTTCGAGAGGGCTGACTATGTGAAATTTGCCAAATATGTCGCCGATGACGAGGAAAACGCGCAGGCTCTGCCGCTTAGCGTGAATTTCGTGACGTCCACATATCAGGCGCAAATAGAGGAGGAGGGTAAGAATGTTCTTTGAGTATCCTGCATTGTTATGGTTGCTTGCCATTCCGGCGCTGCTATGTGTCCTTTATATATATAGACAGGTAGCGGGGAAGGTTCCTCATTTCAGGGTGAGCAGCAGATTTCCGTGGGAGAGCGGCGCGTCTCGCGTGTGGAACGTCGTCATGCACATCCCGTTCGTGCTGTTCACGGCGGCATTGGTCCTTATAATAATATGTATGGCTAGGCCGCGTTCTTCTTCGCAGGCAGAAAGGATAGATACCGAAGGCATCGACATCGTGTTCGCGATGGACGTGTCTACCAGTATGTTAGCCAGGGACTTCACTCCCGATAGAATCAGCGCGGCGAAGGACATAGCGATAGAATTCATCTCTCAGCGCCCTTCGGACAGGATGGGAATCGTGGTTTTCGCAGGCGAGAGCTACACCCAGTGTCCGCTTACTACCGACAGGGCCACGCTCATAAACCTGATGAAGGAGGTTCAGACCGACCTTATCGAAGACGGAACCGCCATCGGTAACGGATTGGCCACCGCCGTCGCGAGACTTTCTACGTCCGATGCACCGAGCAGGGTCATCATCCTGCTCACCGACGGTGTGAACAACCGCGGCGAAATCACCCCATTGACCGCTGCCCAGATAGCCCAGACCTACGGAGTCAGGGTGTATACAATAGGTATCGGGGCCAATGGAGTCGCTCCCTACCCGGTAGTGACCCCGTGGGGAATCGAGACTCGGAACATCGAGGTGGAAATCGACGAGGACCTTTTGAAGGAAGTGGCCAAAAGTACCGGCGGCCGCTATTTCAGGGCTACGGATAACACCAAGCTTTCGGAAATCTATGCCGAAATCAACCAGATGGAAAAGACTAAGACGAGCATAGATTCCTTCCCGGTGTATAAGGAGTTGTATCCTAAGTATGCGGTGTGGGCATTGGCGTGCCTGCTGGCGTGTGTGCTTATGTTCGTGTTTATTAGAAGATTACCGTAATGATTATATTTGCTTACGAAAAATATTTGCTTCTGCTGCTTTTAGTGCCGATATTCCCACTGGTGTATGCGGCGCTTATGGCTTTGCGTAAAAGGCGGATTGCCCGATTGGCCGACAAAAGAATGGCAGCCGAGCTGATGCCGAGCTACAGTCGAGCGAGAGGATGGGTGAAGGTGGTGCTGTTTTCGCTGGGCTTTATGTTCTTTACGATAGGATTGGCCCGTCCGCAGATCGGTGCCAAGCTGAGTCAGAGGCAGACGCGTGGCGCGGAGATTATGATTTGTCTGGACGTGTCGAACTCGATGCTCGCCCAGGATTATTCCCCGAACCGTCTGGAGAGGGCGAAATTGGCCATATCGTCGCTGGTGGACAAGCTGCGCGACGACCGTATCGGGCTTATCGTGTTCGCAGGCAATTCTTTCGTGCAGTTGCCGATTACGACCGACTATGTTTCGGCGAAGATGTTTCTGTCGTCGATAGACACCGGGGCGGTCCCGGTTCAGGGTACGGCGATAGGGGATGCGCTTATGACGGCGGCTCGAAGTTTCAGCGCGCAGAGTGAGAAGAGTCGTGTGATAATATTGATTACCGATGGTGAGAACCACGAGGACGATGCGATTTCTGCGGCGAAGGAAGTGGCCAAGTCGGGAATTAGGATATATACTATAGGTGTAGGTTCCGCTCAGGGACAGCCTATTCCGGTGAACGGCTCGCTACTTGAGGATAAGGACGGAAATATCGTGGTCAGCAAGCTCGACGAGAAGGTGCTCAAGCAGGTGGCTTCGGTAGGGGGCGGTGCGTACATTCACGCAGGAAACGAGGAATTCGGACTCAATCCCATCATCGACGACATTCGCAAGATGGAAAAGGAAGAGTTCTCGTCGGTGGTTTTCGAAGAGTACGATGAGCAATTCATGTACTTTTTCGGCTTGGCATTAGTATTTTTCTCTCTCATGGCGCTGGTCGGGGAGCGTAAGACGAAAAGGAGGTTGTTTTGATGAATAGGTTTTTCAGCATAGTGCTGTGCGTGCTTTTGTCGGGTGCAAGTTTGTTCGCCCAGGAAGACAAGAAGGACGTTCGCAGGGGAAACAAGGACTACAGGAAGTCTAATTTCAAGGAGGCGGAGATAGATTATCGAAAGGCTCTCCTAAAGGATTCGACTTCTTTCGCAGCGACTTACGATTTGGCCAATGCCCTTTATTCCCAGAAAGATTATGAGGGCGCGGCCAATACACTGGAAAAACTTTCGAAGAGCGCTCCGGAAAGTCAGTACGCCGACAGATACTATTTTAATAAGGGCAATGTCTCTCTTCAGAAAAAGGATTATAAGACTGCGGTTGACGATTTCAAGCAGGCTCTGTTAAGAGACCCGGGAGACCTTCAGGCGAAGGAAAGTTACATTTACGCTAAGAAGATGCTTGAAAATCAGGAAAATGGCGGAGAAGGGGAGTCTAATAAGGATCAGCAGAATCAGGATCAGCAGCAGAATCAGCAGCCTTCGGACGGACAGCAAGATAAGCAGGAAGGCGAAGGCCAGGCGCAGCAGCAACAGATCTCGGCTCAGCAGGCCCAGCAGATTCTGAAGGCTATCCAGGCTAAGGAGAAGGAAACCCAAGAAAAAGTAGAAAAGGCTAAGGCTAAGAATGAAAAGAGCCGACAGAAAGATAAAAATTGGTAGTGTAAAGATGAAAAGACTTTTCGCAATATTTGCTTTGATATTAGGAACCGTGTGCGCCTATGCCCAGCCAAGCATAACGGTGCAGGTCCCTTCGGCTGTCACGCTCGACGAGCAGTTCAGCCTGAGTTTCGTGGTGGAAGGGGAGAAATCGGACGATTTTAATTGGCCCGGAAGCCAGGATTTCGACATTCTGTGGGGACCGCAGGTGGGCTCGAGCTCATCGGTTACGATTATAAACGGTAAGAGAAATAAGACCGTAAGTTCTTCATATACTTATGTTTTGATGCCTAAGCGCGAGGGCTCGTTCGTGCTTCCGGCCTGTACGGTAAAGGTGAAGGGCAAGACCTATTCTTCGGCGCAGACTCCCATTAAGGTAGTGAAGGGCAGCGGCTCCGGAGCTGCTTCTTCCGGCTCTTCGAGTGCGCAGGGCACGGGCAGCGTAAGTGGCGAGGACCTCTTTATGCGCTTGACCGTAGATAAGCGTAATGTGGTTCTGGGCGAACCGATTACGGCTACGCTAAAACTTTATTCGAAGGTGAATATAGGAGGATTCGAGGACGTGAGGTTCCCTTCTTTCGAGGGGTTCTGGAGTCAGGTCGAGTATAATCCTACTAACATCGAATTCCGAAGGGAGTCCCTCGGTGAAGAAGTCTATAATGTCGCTACCCTCAGGACCTATAAGATTATCCCTCAGAAGATAGGAGACCTTACTATAGAGCCTAGTGAGATGGTGTGCCTGGTACAGGTGAGAAACCACGCCAACTCTTCGGGAAGTCTTTTCGACAGCTTCTTCCAGAATGACTATAATACTATCCGTAAGAGGGTTAGAAGTAAAGGTGTGACTATCGCCGTAAACGACCTTCCTTCTCCCAAGCCATCTTCATTCTGTGGAGGTGTGGGTAAATTCAATATGGCAGTCCAGTTAAGCAGGGACTCGCTTCGCACTCACGATGCGGCTTCCGTGCTGGTTAAGGTAAAGGGTGAGGGTAACTTGAATCTGGTGGAGGCACCGAAGATTAAGTTCCCGGCCGATTTCGAAGTCTACGACGTGAAAAGCACCGACGAAAACGGAATGCGTATATTCGAATACCCTTTCATTCCGAGAAGTTATGGCGATTATCGGATAGGACCCGTTGAATTCAGCTATTACGACGTCACGACCAAATCTTACAAGACCATCTCCGCCCAAGCGCTCAGCCTGAATGTGCGCAAGTCTGAGGTGACAGAGGAAAGCAAGACTGCCGTGCCGTTCGTGGGCGCAGCAGGTAAGGCGGTCAAGAATCTGGGTGAGGACATCAGGTACATTTCCGTAAAATCAGGCAATCTGAAGCCGTCGGGGCAGCTTTTCGTATGCTCGCCTCTGTTCTTCTGCCTGTGTGCGCTGGTACTTCTCGCTGCCGTCTTGACGGTGGTTTTGAGCACTCGTCTTAGGGTGCGTCGTGCCGATGGGGCCGTGGTAAGAAGGCGCGGCGCATCGAAGGCTGCCAGAAAGAAACTCTCGCTCTCGGCCAATTATATGAAGCAGGGTCTCTCCGGAGCTTTCTACGAGGAATTGCATAAGGCGCTTCTCGGATTCGTGGCGGATAGGCTGACTATGGACATATCCCAGCTTGATAAGGACAACATCCAGTCTGCACTTTCCGGTGCCGGGGTGGACGACGCCTTGGTGGCTAAGTATTTAGGCCTTTTGGACGCCTGTGAGATGGCTCGATTCTCGCCTTCTTCGCAGGGTGATTCGATGAATTCGCTTTATGAAAATGCTTTGGAGGTCATCTCCGGAATAGAAGACAGTATGGATAAAAAACATAAGATAGCGGGGAAGGTCTTGCCTGTAATGCTCGCGCTTCTGTCGTTAGGTTCTTTAAGCACGCAGCTTTCCGCTCAGACTTCTTCCGAGTGGGATAGCGCCGTGGCAGCGTATGCTGCATCCGACTATCATGGGGCCTTCGACATCTGGAGCTCTATCGAGCAGAGCGGTCTTGCCAGTGCTGAACTCTATTATAATATGGGGTGCGCCAGCTACAAGATGTCGAATATGGCATCTTCGGTGCTCTACTTCGAAAGGGCCCTCAAGCTCGATCCGTCCTACGAAGATGCCAGACATAATCTGGAGTTCGTCTCGCAGTTCCTGCAGGACAGGATAGACGCCGTGCCGGAATTTTTCCTGGCCAATTGGTTCTCATCGCTTGAAAACAAACTTTCTTCGAACACATGGGCCGTGCTTTCGCTGCTATGGTGGATAGTGCTCTCGGCAGGTGTGGTGGCATTCGTATTGGCCCGTGGTCGAAAGCTTAAAGTCGCGGGATTCATCGGAGCCATCGTGGCTGCAGTGCTTTTCGCACTGTCCCTGACCTGCTCTATATCTTTGAAGAATAAGGCTATGGACGATACGTCTGCCATAGTGATGACTTCGTTTACTGTCGTAAAGAGTTCACCTGACGACATGTCCGGAACGGAGCTCTTCGTCCTGCACGAAGGCACCAAGACTAGAATACTTCAGGATTTGGGCGAATGGTGTAACATAGAGCTCGCCGACGGCCGACGCGGATGGATGAAAAAAAGTAGTTTGGAAAATATTTGATTTTTTAGGAAATATTATTATCTTTGTGACTGATAGTGTAAACTATAAGCAGAAAAAGAAATAACAAATTATAAACACTCATGAAACTTAAAGCTTTAGTTATCGCAGGTGCTCTCCTCGTTGCAGGAGCGGCTAACGCACAGGAGTCTTATGTAACAAACTCCTTTAACAGTAATCTTTTTGTAGGTTTGAGCGCTGGTGCAAACGTAGGTCTCGATGGTCTTTATGGCGCAATCGACGGCGGTAAGTTGGCATCAGGCGTAGGTCTTGGCCTCGAGCTTACAGTAGGTAAATGGTTTACCCCAGAGTTCGGTATGCGTTTCGACCTTACAGGTATCGGCACATCAGTAGGTAAGGGAAACATTTCATTCTACGGCGCTGGTTTCGACCTTTTGTGGGATGCTTCTACATCTTTCGCAGGTCTTAATCCTGATCGCGTAGTTTCAGTAGTTCCTTACTTCCACGCAGGATATTTTAACAGCGAAGGACGTGGTGCAGGCTTCGGCGCAGGTATCCAGTTCCCTATCGCACTTTCACGCAACTGGGCTATCGTTCCTGATTTCCGTTTCGTAGGATTCGGTGACGCTATCCTTCTCGGAAATGGTTCAGGTGTATGTGCAGCAGCACAGGCTCTCCTCGGCGTTCAGTACAAATTCGGTAAGACTACCTCATTCCAGACAGCAGCCGCTATGACTACTCCTCTCGTAGTAGCAGCAGCAGAGGCTGAAGCAGCTAAGGCTGAGGCAGACGCAGCTCAGGAGAAGGCAGCAGCAGAGGCAGCAGCCCTCGCAGCAGAGAAAGAGCAACTCCTTAAGGAGAATGCAGCTCTCAAGGGTGAGCTCGCAGGTGCAGCAGCAGAGAACGAGGCTATCGTAAAGAACCTTATGCACACTCCTGCTTGCGTATTCTTCGAGATCGGCCAGGCTACTCTTAGCGTTAAGGAACTCGAGCACTTCGACCATATCGTTAAGACTATGGTAGCTCAGGGTAAGAACCTTACATTCACGGTATCTGGTTACTCAGATAAGAACACCGGTTCAGTTCGTCGTAACAAGCAGCTTGCTAAGCAGCGTGCTAACTACATCGTTAAACTCCTCACCGGTAAGTATAACCTCAGCAAGGATCAGTTCGTAGTTAAGTCAGAGGGTAACACTAACGTGTTCACGACTATCGAGCTTAACCGTGCGGTCATCATCGAGGCTGCTGAGTAATTTAACTCAAATCGAAAATTAAAGGTGCTCACCATCGCGGTGGGCACCTTTTTTCTTTCCGTCATAGCGCTGTCTAGTTTCGCAGAAATGTGGGGAGGCTTATTTTATAGCGACGAATAGGCTTCGGCGACCACGAAGTTGCTTCCTCCTATATATATAATGTCGTCGTCTTCTGCGAGGGATTGGGCCATTCGCACTGCTCGTCTTACGCTACTCTCCGCGCTGCCATCTTTGATGCCTTCTGCACGACAACAGTCAGTGCCATTTTCTGCTTCACTCGCGGGACAGGCGATGAGTTCGAGTTCGGGCCTGTATTCTCGGAGTTTCCTATAAAGCTCGTCTACGGGAAGGGCCCTTTCTCCTACGGGCGAGCAGAGATAGTATCTGGCGTGAGCGGGCATTATCTTCGCTATGCTTTCCAAATCCTTGTCTTTCATTATGCCGTATACGATGTGAAGTTTCCGGCCGCTCTGCTCTAGCTGATGGAAATTGTGGGCAAGTGCCTGTGGGTTATGCCCTATGTCACATATCGTAAGAGGGCGCTTCGAGATTATTTCCCATCTTCCGTGAAGGCCGCTGATTCGGGCCGTGTGGTTAATGGCTTCATAGTCAGGTGTTACGTGAAGCAGAGAAAGCGCGGCGAGGGATGTTCGTAGGTTGTCGCTCTGATACTCTCCGCTTAGGTCCATTTCCATAAGAGGAAGATGAGCTGTCACTTCGTCTGCGAAATAAAGATGGCATCGTACTTTTTCCGCCTTGTTTATAAAGACTCCCAGGGTTTCTTCGTCCTTTCCCCAGACGAGCGCAGGTGCTCCCGCCTTGAAGATGCCGGCTTTTTCCGTAGCTATGAGTTCACGGGTGTTACCCAGCATAGAACAATGGTCCAGCCCTATGCTCGTAATTACTGAAAGTTCCGGCTCGATTATGTTAGTGGAGTCGAGCCTTCCTCCTAGCCCTGTTTCCACTACCGCTGCCTTTACTCCCACTTTGCCGAACCACCAGAGAGCGAGCCCTGTCGTTATCTCGAAAAACGAAAGGCCTTTTATGGCATCTTCGTATTTTTCGAGAAAGTACATCACGTCCTCCTTTGGAATCATCTCATAGTGGAGCCCTCCTTCGGGCGAGATGATTTTTATCCTTTCCCGAAAATCCAGAAGGTGAGGGGAGGTGTACAGGCCAATCGCTTCTCCGTCCTTCTGAGAAGCGGCGAGACCTACGGCTATCATACTGCTTACGGAGCCCTTTCCGTTAGTTCCTGCTACGTGGATGCATTTGTAATTTTTCCACGGGCTGCCTAACAGGTGGTCGAATTCCCGCATTGAGTCGATACCGGCCTTATATGAAGCACCGGTAAATCCGACATTTTGTACGCTCGGGTGACGCTTGAAAATGTCTTCAATAATTTCTGCGTATTGCATACAAGTTCAAAAATAACTAATTTTGGAAGATTTTAGAACAAAATGGCTTTAATACCTTTCTTTTATTCATCTTATGTTATAGATGGCTGCAATATGCCATCTACGCCGGCAAGCCTGCTTGGCGACGATTCGCTTGAAACATATCCAAGCGTGGTGGACGAGACTTTAGATCCCGCTCCCGGTGGCTATCATTTCGACGAGACTAAGGTGGACGACTACCTTAAGGCGTTGAGTAAGAAAAAGTTCCCATTTGAATTGCCCTATGCGGCCTCTTATGCCAGATGCCAATTGGCCTATGCCCTGACGGATGCCTTGTGGAAGAAGGGGAAGTTCCTGCTCGAGGATTTGTCTCTGATTGCGAAGGTGGATTGGCAAGTGGACGAGCTGGGAAGCGGCGCGGCTTTGTACAGCGCCTGCGAGAGCGCGGCCGAATTGGCCTCGGATATGGATATTCCGATTAAGGACAGGGAGTTGCGCGAAGGACCGCGTTCCATATCGTTCGATGTGCTGGGGCCGAAACCGGGCAGAATGATAGGCGACAAGCTGGTGGACGACCCGGATAGTTGGATTATCTATATGCCTTTCGATACCGACGAGCTGCATCTGGGCGATTCTGCACTGAGTGCGGCACTTGGTCTGAGCGGAGGTATGGCGCCGAAGTTGGAAGACCCGGACTATTTTATGGATTGCTTCGAGGTGGTGAGGGAATTGGTCGAGGATGGCATTCTTCTAAGCGGAGTGTCCGTGAAGAGGGGAGGAATGGTGGCGGCGCTGGATTCTATGGTTTCGCCTTCGGTGGGGGCTGACGTGAACATTTCCGATTTGAAGAGGGCATATCCTTCGTCCGACGTGGTGAGAATCCTGTTTTCGGAGGTGCCTGGAGTCATATTTCAGATCAACGATTCGGATTACGACTATCTAGATGCGGAATTGCTGCTTCAGGATGTGATGTATTTCCCGCTGGGTCATCCGGTGCGCAGAAAGGGAAAGATGGGTGCGATTTTAGATTCGCTTATAAGGTAGTTGCTTAAGTGCGGATTTTTTCGTATCTTCGTGACCTTTGTGGAATTTACTTGAAAACAATATAATTATATAAATAAAGTTATGACAGAAACTAAAAAGAGAGTCTATTGCTTCGGCGGTAAAACCGCAGAGGGCGATGGATCTATGAGAGAGCTCCTGGGTGGAAAGGGAGCTAACCTTGCCGAGATGAGCAAGTTAGGGATGCCGGTTCCGGCTGGTTTCACTATTACTACAGAGTGTTGTGCTGAGTACTATGCTCTCGGAGGTGGCTATTCAGACGCACTTCAGGCAGAAGTGGCTAAGGCTATGGCAGCTACTGAGGCCATTATGGGTAAGAAGTTCGGCGATGAAAATGATCCTCTTCTCGTAAGCTGTCGTTCAGGCGCTCGCAGCAGTATGCCTGGTATGATGGATACTATTCTTAACATCGGTCTTTGTTCAGCTACCCTTCCTGGTATGATCAAGAAGACAGGTAATCCTCGTTTCGTATACGATGCTTACCGTCGTCTCATTATGATGTACTCAGACGTGGTTATGGAGAAGGCAGAAGGCATCGAGCCTGCTGATGGACAGGGTATTCGTCAGCAGCTTGACCGTATGATGCAGGAACTTAAGGAGGCTAAGGGCTATAAGTCGGATACCGATATCACTGCAGAGGAGCTCAAGGAACTTTGCGACAAATTCAAGGTTCGCGTTAAGGAAGTTCTCGGAGTGGAATTCCCTGATAGTGCAGAGGCTCAGCTTTGGGGCTCTATCGGCGGTGTGTTCAAGAGCTGGAACGGAAAACGTGCCATCGCTTACCGTCGCATCGAGAAAATTCCGGATGACTGGGGTACGGCAGTAAACGTACAGTCTATGGTATTCGGTAATATGGGTCCTACTTCTGCTACGGGTGTGGCATTCAGCCGTAACCCTGCTACAGGTGATAACAAGTTCTACGGTGAGTGGCTCATCAACGCTCAGGGCGAGGACGTCGTAGCGGGTATCCGTACACCTAACCCTCTTAACGAGGCTACGAAGACCGATCATAATAAGAACCTTGAGAGCCTTGAAAAGGCTATGCCTGAGGTTTATGCAGAGCTCGACGGCATCAGAAAGCGTCTCGAGGAGCACTTCCACGACATGCAGGACATCGAGTTCACCATCCAGGATAAGAAACTCTATATGTTGCAGTGCCGTGTCGGCAAGCGTACTGGTATCGCTGCCCTCCGTATGGCTATGGATATGCTCGACGAGGGTATGATCGATGAGAAGACCGCTGTTCTTCGCGTTTCTCCTTCTCAGCTCGACGAGATCCTTCACCCTATCCTCGACCCTGCTTCAGAGAAGAAGGCTACCCTTATAGCAAAGGGTCTTCCTGCATCTCCGGGTGGAGCGGTAGGTACTATCGTCTTCACTTCAGAGGCTGCTATGGAAGCTGCCGCTAAGGGACAGAAGACCATCCTTATCCGTGAGGAGACATCTCCTGAGGATATCGAGGGTATGCGTGCTTCTGCAGGTATCCTTACCACACGCGGAGGTATGACCTCTCACGCTGCTCTCGTGGCTCGTGGTTGGGGTAAGTGCTGTATCGTAGGCTGCGAGGCTATGAAGATCGACTTCGAGAACAAGTGCGTATCTTTCGCAGGAAGCGACGCAGTATATAAGGAAGGCGAATGGTTCTCTCTTAACGGAGCCAAGGGTGCTGTCTATGCAGGCAAGATCGACACTATGGACGCATCTGAGAACCCTCTCTTCATCAAGTTTATGAACATCGTGGACAAGTACCGTCGTCTCGGCATCCGCGCTAACGCAGATACACCGGAAGATGCACAGCGTGCACTTCAGTTCGGCGCCGAGGGTATCGGTCTGTTCCGTATCGAGCATATGTTCTACGGAAAGAACAGCGAAACACCGCTTTCTAAACTCCGTAAGATGATTATGTGTAACACTGACGAGGAGCGTAGAGCAGCTCTTTCTGAGCTCGAGCCATTCATCAAGGCTTCAGTAAAGGCTACACTCCGCGTTATGGATGGCAAGCCGGTAGTATTCCGTCTTCTTGACCCACCTCTTCACGAGTTCGTTCCTAAGAGCGAGGACAAGAGAGCAGAATTGGCATCGGATCTGGGCATCTCAGTAGAGGAAGTGGACAAGAGAGGTGAGAACCTTCACGAAATCAACCCTATGATGGGCCATCGTGGAGTTCGTCTGCACGTCACATATCCGCTTATCGCCGAAACACAGTATCGTGCCATCTTCACTGCAACTGCAGAACTTCAGAAAGAGGGACTTCACCCTATGCCTGAAATTATGATTCCTGTTACCGTATCGGCTCGCGAGCTCGAGTTCCAGAAATCTCACTGCGAGAAGATTCGTCACGAGGTGGAAGGACTTACAGGTCAGATCATCAAGTACCAATTCGGTACTATGATCGAGATTCCTCGTGCTGCTCTTACGGCAGACCGTATGGCTCGTACCGCACAGTTCTTCTCGTTCGGTACTAACGACCTTACTCAGATGACCTTCGGCTTCTCACGTGACGACGTAGGTACATTTATGGGTGACTATCTCGGAAACAAGATTCTCGATGCAGATCCATTCCAGACCATCGACGTCAAGGGTGTGGGCCGTCTCGTAGAGCACGGAATCACAGCAGGTCGCAGCAAGCGCCCTGAGCTTATGTGTGGTGTCTGCGGTGAGCACGGTGGAGATCCGGATTCTATCTCATTCTTCAATAAGATAGGTCTTGACTATGTGAGCTGCTCTCCATTCCGCGTGCCGATCGCAAGACTTGCAGCGGCTCAGGCAGCCATCAAGCAGAACGACTAATTCTAAGTCAAGTATATATGAAAAGCCCGGTTGGATGTTTCCAATCGGGCTTTTTCGTCGTTTAAATAATTATTGTTTATTGATATGCGTTCAATGGTTTGCCTTCGGTGAGTGCGTGAACCCTTTCCTTAACGGATGCCAATTTGGCCAAGTGCTCCGGTGCTTCGATGGAAGCGCTGGCCTTCGCCTGTGGGTCCAGCCATTTGGCAGCAGAGCACAGTACCTCGTCTATGAGGTTCACGATTTCCAGCATTTCCTCTTCCTTGAAACCTCTGGTGGTAACTGCCGGAGTGCCAATTCTAAGGCCCGACGTGAGGAATGCGCTTCGGGTGTCGAATGGAACCATATTCTTGTTGACCGTGATGTCGGCCCTACCGAGTTCCCTCTCTGCCACTTTTCCGCAGAGGTTGTTGAACTTACCGCGCAAGTCGATGAGCATAAGGTGGTTGTCGGTTCCGTCGCTGACTAATTTGTAGCCCTTGTCGATGAACGCGTGAGCCATCATCTGAGCGTTTGACACGACTTGCATTTGGTATTTGGTGAAATCTTCCTGAAGAGCCTCGTAGAAGGCTACGGCCTTACCCGCGATTACGTGCTCGAGCGGTCCGCCTTGAATTCCCGGGAATACATAGCTGTCGAGAACTTGGCTCATCATCTTGACTTCGCCTTTAGGTGTGGTCCTGCCTTGTGGGTCAGGGAAGTCTTGGCCCATTAGGATAATTCCTCCGCGTGGTCCACGAAGAGTCTTGTGGGTGGTGGAGGTCACGATGTGGGCGTAGCGAACCGGGTTGTCGAGGAGTCCTGCTGCTATAAGACCCGCGGTGTGCGCCATGTCTATCCACAGGATGGCTCCCACTTCGTCTGCGATTTTCCTCATTCTCTCATAATCCCACTCTCTGGAATAGGCAGAGGCTCCGCCGATGATGAGTTTCGGATGGCAGGCATGTGCGGTTTCCTCCATCTTGTCGTAGTCGATTCGGCCGGTACTTTTATCCAGACCATAAGGAATCGCCTTGTATAGAATACCTGAAGTGTTTACCGGAGAGCCGTGCGTAAGGTGACCTCCCATACTCAGGTCCAGTCCCATGAAGCAGTCTCCCGGGTGAAGTACGGCCATCGTGACTGCCATATTCGCCTGCGCGCCTGAGTGCGGCTGAACGTTTGCCCAGCACGCCCCATACAGGGCCTTCAGTCTGTCTATGGCCAATTGCTCTATCTTGTCCACTACCTCGCATCCGCCATAGTACCTTTTACCGGGATAGCCTTCTGCGTATTTGTTAGTGCAGACGGAACCCATAGCCTTGAGGACTTCGTCGCTGACATAGTTTTCGGACGCTATCAGCTCCAATCCTTCCATCTGGCGTTTTTTCTCGCTTTCGATAAGTTCAAAAATTTGCTTGTCTTGTTTCATGGCTATACTATATATAATATATGTGTAAATTATGTTAAGGCAAATGTACGCAAAAAGTGCTACATTTGTTTTATGAAAGATAGAAAACTTTTGAATAGTGAGTTGGGGCGCGTGAAGCCTCAGGAATATAGGGAACTCCCGGAGTCGGGTCTTGTATTGGTACTCGACAATGTCCGCAGTGCACATAATATAGGTAGCGCCTTCAGAACATCCGACGCCTTTAAGGTGGATAAGGTATTTCTTTGCGGCATCTGCGCATGTCCGCCGAGCGCCGAGATTCACAAATCTGCCCTCGGAGCAGAGGACAGCGTGCCGTGGGAGCATTGGCAGGAAACCATAGAACTGGTCAGGCACCTGAAGGCGGCCGGCTATAAGGTAGTGTCGGTCGAGCAGACGGTGGATTCGGTGTCGCTGGAGAAATTCGCGTCCGCAGAAGGCGAGAAGTACGCATTCGTCTTCGGAAACGAGGTGGACGGAGTGTCGCAGGAGGTGGTGGACGAGTCGGATTTCGTGTTGGAGATTCCGCAGTTCGGCACCAAGCATTCCCTTAATGTCAGTGTGTCGGTAGGAGTGGTCTTGTGGCAGGCGCGTCGCTTCTGACAATTTGTCAATGGTATGGACATTGCACTGATGATGGTCGAAGCCTGATTGGCAGATAAAGATTAAAAAAATATAATATTATGATTAGACCATTAGCAGATCGAGTTCTTGTAGAGCCTCAGGAGGCTCAGACAAAGACAGTTTCCGGAATCTATATCCCGGATTCAGCACAGGAAAAACCACAGCAGGGTACTGTAATCGCCGTAGGTTCAGGTAAAAAGGACGAGCCTATGGAGGTGAAGGAGGGCGATGTAGTCCTTTATGGCAAATATGCAGGTACCGAGGTTACCGTGAATGATAAGAAATACCTCATCGTTAAACAGTCTGACATTTTAGCTATTCTGTAAGTATTATGGCAAAGGAAATTCAATTCGATGTAGATGTTCGCTCCAAGATGAAGAGCGGCGTCGATGCGCTTGCTAACGCAGTTAAGGTCACACTTGGTCCTAAGGGACGTAATGTGGTTATAGATAAGAAATATGGTGCTCCTCAGGTTACAAAGGACGGTGTTACCGTAGCTAAGGAGATCGAACTCGAAGATAGATTCGAGAATATGGGTGCTCAGATGGTTAAGGAAGTGGCTTCCAAGACTAACGAGCAGGCCGGTGACGGTACGACGACCGCGACCGTATTGGCCCAGGCCATCATCAATGTAGGTATAAAGAATGTTACCGCCGGCGCTAATCCTCTGGATTTGAAGCGTGGTATCGACAAGGCAGTGGCTACTGTAGTGGATGATTTGCGTAAACGCAGCCACGAGGTAGGCGACGACTTCTCGAAGGTGGAGCAGGTAGGTACCATCTCTGCGAACAACGATGCTTATATAGGTAAGCTTATCGCCGACGCCATGTCTAAGGTTAAGAAAGACGGCGTGATTACCGTAGAGGAAGCCAAGGGTACGGATACCGAAGTTAAGGTGGTAGAGGGTATGCAGTTCGATCGTGGTTACATCTCTCCATACTTTATGACTAACTCCGATAAGATGGAAGCAGAGCTTAATAACCCTCTTATCTTGGTTACTGATAGAAAGATAAGCTCTATGAAGGACCTTCTTCCTATTCTTGAGCCTATCGCTAGGGAAGGAAAGGAACTCCTTATCATCGCGGAAGACGTAGACGGCGAGGCTCTTACCACGCTGGTTGTGAACCGTCTTCGTGGTGCGCTCAAGGTGGCTGCCGTAAAGGCTCCTGGCTTCGGTGATCGTCGTAAGGAGATGCTTCAGGATATCGCTACCCTTACAGGTGCGGTAGTAGTTAGCGAGGAGAGAGGTTTCACTCTTGAGAACACTACTCCTGATATGTTAGGTAAGGCCGAGAAGGTTACCATTACTAAGGAGAATACTACTATAGTAGGTGGTGCAGGTAATAAGGAAGACATTCAGGACCGTGTAAATCTTATCCGTTCTCAGATAGAGGTCGCTACCAGCGAATACGATAAGGAGAAGTTGAAGGAGCGTCTCGGAAAGCTCTCAGGTGGTGTGGCCGTTCTTTATGTAGGTGCTACTACCGAGGTCGAGATGAAAGAGAAGAAGGATAGGGTAGAGGATGCGCTTAACGCTACTCGTGCCGCAGTGGAGGAAGGTTACCTTCCTGGTGGTGGTGTCGCATACATCCGTGCCATTTCTGCGCTCGAAGGTCTTAAGGGTGATAACGAGGATGAGACTACCGGTATTAGAATCGTGGCTAGAGCCATCGAGGAGCCTCTTCGTCAGATCGCGCTTAACGCCGGAGTCGATGGTAGCGTGATTATCCAGAAGATTAAGGAGGGTACAGGTGACTACGGTTATAACGCCCGCACTTCAGAGTTCGTAAATATGTACGATGCCGGTGTGATCGACCCTACTAAAGTGGCTCGTGTAGCATTGGAGAATGCGGCATCCGTAGCAGGTATGTTCCTTACCACAGAGTGTGGAATAGTGGATATTCCTGAGCCTCAGGCAGCTGCGCCTGCTATGCCTCAGGGTGGAATGATGTAATATTGAAAATATTTTAAAATTTTCTTAAAAAATTTTGGTATTATCAAATTAATTACTACCTTTGCAATCCCGTTTGAAACGAACGGGATTTTTTACACCCTCTTCGAAAATACTTCGAAAGAAAAAGTAAAAAAATGAAATAATTTTTGGTAATTAAAAAATAATTACTACCTTTGCAACCCGCTTCGAAAAAGCGGTTACAAACAACAAAAAGTTCTTTGAAAAGACTGGATTGATAAGTACAAGCAAGTACCGAGAGAATTCAAGAAAAATTTAATCGAGAGCGTTA
>ERZ857629.182-NODE-182-length-97407-cov-6.524889_pt1 | contig 97407 bp, 108 predicted proteins | sample MGYA00519700_ERZ857629 | MGnify/ENA primary metagenome ERZ857629 (study PRJEB31778, sample SAMEA3449351) | human gut metagenome | biome: human gut; feature: human-associated habitat; material: faeces | place: United Kingdom | collected 2010/2012 ... | reverse complement strand
GCACTTGGCTCTTTTTATATAGATTTGTAATTTACACCATTATATAGACTTTATCGATACGATAGTCCCCGGCGGTACTAAATGCCGTAAATCAGCATAATTGATTGAAAGATGGTCGGAAAGTACCGCCGGAGAAGGTGATACGATAGGTCCCGGCGGTACTAAATGCCGTAAATCAGCTCAATAGATGGAAAAATGGAAGAAAAGTACCGCCTGCAATGGAATTCCCAAGTTCTATGCGGTCAGGGTTGTATTATTAAAGTTATAAAGGAGGTATTCACATTTTACGTAGCATACAAAATGAAATAAATGATTTGGAAAAACAGCTTGAAAATGCAAGAAGTGAAATTGACAGATTGCCCAGGGGAAGATTACGATGCACGAAATGTCGAGGTAGAGAGCAGTTTTATATTGATGGAAAATACATTAGTAGAGATAAAATAGAAATAGTAAAAGGCGTGGCACAACGGGAGTATCTGGAACAGACTATTCCGGTTATGGAAGAACGTCTGAAATTATTATATGGACTGAGAGAAAATTATGCTTCTCATGAATTAGAAAATCAGTATAACAAAGTATGCATGGCGCGAAAAGGGATTATAGTACCTATATTTGAAACGGTGGAGGAAAAAGTGAATCGTTTTCTGGAGGAAGAGTATGCCCCCGGAGTATTTGAAGAAACCAATAATTCAGAATTCTACACAGAAAAAGGAGAGCGTGTCAGGTCGAAATCGGAATTGCTGATTGCAGAACATCTGAACCGTTATGGTATTCCTTATCGCTATGAAAAGCCGTTAGAACTGAAGGATAGATGCAGGATAGTGATATGCAGACCGGATTTTACGACTATGAATAAAAGGACATCAAAGCTATTCATATATGAGCATCTGGGAAGAATGGATGATACGGAATATGTTGAAAAAAATATAAGAAAAATGGAACTGTATGAGAAGAATGGGTACATATTAGGAAAAAATCTAATCATTACGCATGAGACCAGCAAGTCACCGCTTAACATGAATATAGTGGATGACTATATCAAAACGTTTCTTATGTAGAATGGAATAAGAAACAGGTAATAAAAGCATAACAAGACATGCGGGAAGGATAATTATTGGCGGAATATGGACTTTTCAATTTTACAGCCCCCTGAGAGTGAAAACTCCCCGGGGGCTTTGTTATTCTTACATAAAAGGAAACAGCAGATTAGCTGTTAAGATAGGAGAATAGCAAACTATGACAAAAGAATATGCATACATAAGGGTATCCAGTCAGGAACAGAATGAAGAGCGGCAGATGATTGCTATGAGAGAACTTCATGTGCCGGAAGAAAATATTTTTATGGATAAGCAATCGGGGAAGGATTTTAATCGACCGAGGTACAGAGCCCTGCTTTCTGAGTTAAAGGAGGGGGATTTACTGTACATTCTGAGCATCGACAGACTCGGAAGAAATTATGAGGAAATTCAGAACCAGTGGAGGGTGTTAACCAAAGAGAGAAATATAGATATCTGCGTTGTAGATATGCCTCTGCTGGATACCAGGCAAGGGAAGGACCTTATGGGAACCTTTATTGCGGACCTTGTGCTTCAGATTCTTTCTTTTGTTGCCCAGAGCGAGAGGGAAAACATCAGAAAGAGGCAGGAGCAGGGGATTGCGGCGGCAAAAGCCAGGGGTGTCCGGTTTGGAAGACCCCGGATAGAGGAAGAAAAAAACTTTGCTGAAATGGTAGAAGCCTGGGAGAAGGGAAGAATTTCCATGGAACATGTAACAGCAGTCTGCGGTATGAGTGAGAGTACCTTTTACCGGAGATTGAGGGAATATCGGGGAAAACGGGAAGATACAAAATAACTGTCAAAAAGTGTACCTTTTGACAGTTTAACATAATAATTATGATACTATAAATCGACAGAAAAATCAATCATAATGGGACTACTTGACGATAAAAGAGAATTTTTCTATGTTTTCAACCTGCAAAATAGTTTTAGAAACATATGTGTCAAAAGGTACACTTTTTGACACAGGCATTTTGCGTGATTTTATAACATGGAGTGGTTACAACTGCTATGGTGTTGCGGTGGCATGGACAGGCAGTGACAGAGGGAAAAGAAAACAGAAAGATGAGGGAGGAACACAGATGGCACTTTCAGAGCTGATTAAATATGAAGGAGATAATTCCACATTTATTTGGAAATATCCGGGGGAAGATTTTAATAACATGACCGAATTGGTTGTTCATGAAAGCCAGGAGGCCATTTTTTTCGCTAACGGGCAGGCGGCAGATACGTTTGGACCGGGGCGGTATAAGTTAAATGCGGAAAATATTCCTATTTTAACGAAGCTGATCAATATTGTTACCGGTGTAAGTGTTTTTCACTGTGAAGTATATTTTATCAATAAAACTGTGCAGATGGCTGTAAAATGGGGAACCGACTCCAAAGTAAGATTTAACGAGCCTACAATGGGGGTACCTGTGGAAATAGGCGCTTCCGGAGAAATGAACTTAGCTGTCAGTGACGGAAAAACAATGCTTCTTAAACTGGTTGGCACCATGAATGGAATTGCCTGGGAAGAGGACGGTGCGGGGGTTACCAAGTCCCTTCAGATGTCTTTCAGACCGCTCATTTCCACTGCGGTAAAATCCAATCTTTCTGCTGTTATTAAGCAACAGAATATAGACATAGTGGAAGTGGACGAGCATCTTTCCGAATTATCCAATGCGCTGAAAGAAAAGATTGTTCCGGGCTTTGAAGAGTACGGACTTACCATACCGCAGTTTTATCTCACCAATATTCTTCTTCCGGATAACGACCCCAATTTCAAGAGACTGCGGGAACTTCACACCATAGCTCTTCAGAAGAGAATGCTTGCGGCGGAAGCGGAAGTAAAAGCTTCCCAGGCAGAAAACAAAGCCGCCTATATGACAGCCGAGGCGGAAGCGGAAGCGAAGATTAAAGTTGCCCAGAGGAGTGCGATTCTGGAAGGTCAGACCACAGAAACGGAGATTGCCCGCAGAGAAGCAGAGCGAAAGCTGATTCAGGCTCAGGCTGATGCCCAGGCGGCACAGATGGCTGGCATGGCGGAAGCAGCCGTTATGCAGGCAAAGGGATACAACCAAAAGGATGTCCTTCAGGCAGAAGTGCAGAAAGCCTATGCGGAAGGCATTGGCAACATGGGAGCAAACGGAGCAGCAGGAGGAAGTTCTGTGGTAGGCGATATGCTGGGCATGGGCGTCGGGTTGGCGGCCATGGGAGCTATGGCTCCGCAGGTCGGAAACATAATGAAGGGATTTGCCTATGATAATTCAGGAATAGAGCAGAAAATGGCTACCGTTAAATGTCCTAAGTGCGGCAATACACTTCCGGAGCATGCAAAATTCTGTCTGGAATGCGGCACCAAAATAGAGCAACTCGGAGAAAACGAAATGCTTTGTCCGAAATGCGGCAAGAAAACGCCCAAGGGAAAGTTCTGCATGGAGTGCGGCGGTTCCTTAATAAATACCTGTCCCCATTGCGGAAAAGAGGTTCCGCTTGGAGGAAAATTCTGCCTGGAATGCGGAACGAAGATAGAGTAGCACGACCGGCAATGAGAGGAATAATTCTTAGTTACGGAAGGAAAAAGCATAATTTTAAGGAGAATACAAATGGGAATCTTTAAATGTAAAATGTGCGGCGGAAATCTTGAAATCAACGGCAATGAAACCGTGGCCACCTGTGAATACTGTGGTACACAGCAGACCTTGCCCAAATTAGACGATGACAGAAGGGCAAACCTGTACGACAGAGCCAATCATTTCCGGCGCAACAATGAGTTTGATAAAGCAATGGGAATTTATGAGCAAATTTTAAATGAGGACAGTACAGATGCGGAAGCATACTGGTCCCTGGTGCTTTGCCGGTATGGAATTGAGTATGTGGAAGATCCGTCCACACATAAACGTATTCCGACGATTCATCGTGCACAATACACCTCTATTTTTGATGATGACAATTATAAATCCGCCTTGCAGTATGCAGACAGCAGCCAGCGTAGCTTATACGAGGATGAGGCAAGGAATATCAATGAAATTCAGAAAGGCATTCTTGCTATCTCGCAAAAAGAAGATCCCTTCGACATATTTATCTGCTATAAAGAAACGGACGATAACGGCCGCCGTACCCAGGACTCGGTTTTAGCCAATGATCTTTATCATCAGCTTACTCAGGAAGGCTTCAAAGTCTTTTATGCACGCATTACCCTAGAGGATAAACTGGGAACGGCTTATGAACCGTATATTTTTGCTGCATTAAACAGTGCCAAGGTTATGGTTGTTCTGGGCACAAAACCGGAATATTTTAAGGCTGTCTGGGTACGCAATGAATGGAGTCGCTTCCTTTCACTGATAAAGGACGGAGAAAAGAAAATTCTGATTCCTGCCTATAAGGATATGGATCCGTACGATCTGCCGGATGAATTTTCTCATTTACAGGCGCAGGATATGTCCAAGCTCGGCTTTATGCAGGATTTAACCCGTGGTATCAAAAAAATTCTGTCGGTTGAGGAGCCTTCAAAAGTAGTCAAAGAGACCGTTGTCAGTGGAAATGCGAATACCGCATCGTTGCTTAAACGCGTATTTATTTTCCTGGAAGATGAAAACTGGAAAGAAGCGGATGAGTATTGCGAGAAAGTGCTTGACATTGATCCGGAATGTGCGGAAGCCTATCTCGGAAAGTTAATGGCTGATTTACAGGTCGGTGAAAAAGAGGATCTTGCTTATTGCGAAGAATCGTTTGAATATGATGGTAATTATCAGAAAATCGTACGCTTTGGTAAAAAAGAGTTACAGGATGAATTAAAAGGGTATATTGAGCAGATTCATCAGCGCCAATTGAATGAAAGTTATGATAAAGCAGTGAAAGCAATGCATCTGGCATCGACGGAGGGCGCTTTTAGGGCAATTGCAAAGACTCTCAAGAACTTTGGTGATTTTAAGGATGCCAATGCACTTGCCGAGCAGTGTCTGGAGAAGGCGGAAGAATGTCGTAAGAATGCTATTTATTCTAACGGTAAAACAAGAATGCATAGTGGGCTATATGAAGACGCCATCCATAGCTTTGCATCCATTTCCGGTTGGAAGGATGCGGATGAACTAATTAACACCTGTAAGGAGAAGATAAAACAGAATAAGGAAAAACAGGAAGCCGAGCGCATTGAGGCAGAACAGCAGAGAATAGAGAAGGAAAAAGCTGACAGGAAACGAAAGAAAATTACGAAAATTGTAATAGTAGTTGTATGTGTTTGTATCGCGTTTGTAATTGTACTGGTAACAGTGATTATTCCTAAGCTGAAGCTTAATAAAGCAATGTCGCTGCTGGAGGAGGGGGATTATGAATCTGCATACGCACAGCTTGAAGAAATGGGAAAAGATGACGTGATAGAGACTAATAAATATGACAGAGCAATGAAATATATTGGTTCTGAAGACTATGATTCCGCTTATGCATTGCTGAAAGAAATTGGAAAAGACGACGTGATAAAGACTAATAAATATGACAGAGCAATGAAATATATTGATTCTGAAGATTACGGTCCCGCCTATGCATTGTTGAAAGAAATTGGAAAAAACGATGTGATAGACGCTAACAAATATGATAGGGCAATGAAGTGCATTGATGCCGGAGACTATGAAACAGCATATGAGCTTTTGAAAGATATTACCTATAAAGACAGTTACAATAAATTTCTAAGTGTAAAGATACTTTTAATAGCCCAAGCCAATATTGGAGATACGGTTTCCTTCGGTTCTTATGAACAGGATGATGATACATGGAATGGGAAAGAAGATATCGAGTGGCTTGTTTTGGATAAGGAAGAGGATAGAGTTTTATTGATTAGCAGCAAAGCACTTGCATGTAGAATGTATGATGACAACTATTTAGATACTACATGGGAAGAGTGTACCTTGCGCAAATGGATGAATGGTACATTTTTGAATGATGCTTTCAACGAATATGAGCAGACATTCATTCTGGATACCTACGTGCCTGCGGATAAAAACCCGGAATATAATACAAATCCCGGCAATGCAACAACAGATAAAGTTTTTTTGCTGAGTATTAAAGAGGCAAATATGTATTTACATGACGGTATAACATTAACATGTTTCCCAACAGAATACGCCAGAAAATATGGTTACGGAACTGGCTGCATGTGGTTGAGGACGCCAGGTAGCAAGCAAAATTGGGCTGCCTATTTCCTATCAACTGGCGCAATCGAATCAGGAGGTAAATACAATCACACCACGAACTACGTTCGTCCCGCAATATGGGTTAGTATTGAACCTTAATTTTTTAAAGTAAGGAGTACCTTGAAACATAATAGCATAAGAAAGGAAATTGGGAATAATTGGATTCCTAATTACACACAGAGAAGATGGCTGATTCGAATCACAAAAGACCGAAAGTTTTGTTACTTGGAAATGGATTATTGCGTTCCTTCGGCAACACCGTATCCTGGAAAGATATGCTGAAGGAAATGCATTGTAATCCACATATTGATAAAGATTTTTGCTTTGACGGGATATCGTTTCCTTTGGAAGTGGTACTGAGAACAGATGATGGTGTGGATACCGCAATAGCAAAGCCTGCCGATAAGAATAAAACGGTGTTTGATAACAGAGAAGTGACACCGGAACTGGGAATGCGGCTACAGGAACTCCTGAAAGGTGATTTTGATCACATTTTGACTACAAATTATGGGTATGAAATAGAAGCGGTAGCAGCAGGAAAAACCACAATAAGCGACAGAGAACTGATGAAACACCAGAAACACACGGACCGGGTCAAAATAGCGGAAACAACTTACTTGTTACATACCTATTATGATATAGCTAACACAAAGATATGGCACATTCATGGTGAGGGACGTAAGAAAAACAGCATTGTTCTGGGGCATTACTATTATGGAAATCTGCTGGCAAGGTACAAAGAATATTTTGCAGGCATCAGAAACAAATACAGGCAGATGGAAGATGCCGGTGAAACACCGTCTATAAAAAGCTGGCTGGATGCGTTTATTTTAGGTGATGTTTACATTCTGGGACTTGGCATGGTTTTTTCGGAAATTGATCTATGGTGGTTGATCAACAGAAAGAAAAGAGAAAATGCTTCTTGTGGAAAAATATACTTTCTGGAGCCGCGCCAGGGAAAAGACGTCGATTTAAAAAGTGAACTGTTAAGATGCTATGATGTGGAGCTAAGGGATTATGGAGTTGAATTAGACAGCCCGAAGACGGATGACGAGGACGAAGTGCGGAGAGTGGAAGAAATTAACAAAGAGAAATATAGGATGTTTTATGACACGGCTATTGCACACTTGCTGAATTGTCAATAGGGCATTAACAAGAAGGAATAGGGCTTGCAAGGAAACAAAAAGATAAGATGATGTGAAAATTTTGGGAGGGATTAACGATGGCAACATTAAAGTGCAAAATGTGCGGCGGCGAGCTTTCTTTTGAAGAAGGTATGACGGTATGTGAATGTGAATATTGCGGAAGCAAACAGACCATTACGGCGATAGATGACGAGAAGATATTAAAACTCTATGACAGGGCCAATAGATTCAGAATGGCAAATGAATTTGATAAGGCGGCAAATGTATATGAGAGCATTATAGCAGAACATGATTCCGAGGCGGATGCATACTGGGGACTTCTTCTTTGTAAGTATGGAATTGAATATGTGGATGACCCTGCTACGGGCGATAAAATTCCAACCTGCCATAGAGTCTCTTTCGAAAGCATTATGGAGGATGCTGACTTCGAAAATGTTATGGATAACTCAGATTCCTTATCGAGAGCGGTATATCGTGACCAGGCAAAGCAAATCGAAGAAATCCGAAAAGGAATCATAGAGGTTTCGGGAAAAGAACAGCCATATGACATTTTCATCTGCTATAAGGAAACCAACGAGAATGGTGACAGAACGGTTGACAGTGTAATGGCGCAGGATGTTTATGAGGTACTTGCGGACAAAGGATACCGGGTATTCTTTTCAAGAATTACCTTGGAGGATAAGCTTGGAACGGAGTATGAACCCTATATTTTTGCGGCTTTAAATTCCGCCAAGGTGATGCTGGTATTCGGCACATCCTATGACTACTACAATGCAGTATGGGTTAAGAACGAATGGAGCCGTTACATAAGCCTTATGGCAAAAGATAAGGAAAAGCATCTGATTCCCTGTTATAAGGATATCGATGCATATGATATTCCCAAGGAATTTAAGCATCTTCAGGCACAGGATATGGGAAAAGTAGGCGCTGTGCAGGATTTGACCCGCGGAATCGATAAAATATTTGGCAGAGGTTTATCTGAGAATAGTCAGAAACAGAATACGCAGCCGGTGATACAGCAGGTGGTTCAGAAGGTGTCCGGTGCAAATGCGCAAGCTTTGTTGCAACGAGGTTTTATGGCTTTAGAGGACAGGGATTGGAAAAAAGCGGATGAATTTTTCGAAAATGTGTTAAATGAAGAACCGCAGAACGTAGAGGCATATCTGGGAAAGCTTCTTGCTGAATACAGAGTGTCAAAAAAGGAAGGATTATCTGACTTAAGCGAAAAATTTGATAAAAGTAAAAATTATGAAAAAATACTGCGGTTTGGCAGTGACGAGTTAAAATCCGAATTGGCAGATGATTTAAGAATTGTCCAGAAGAAAATCACCTACCACTGTGCATGCGTAAATATAGAGAGGGGGAACTATCAAGAAGCAATAACTACTTTCCAGTCGATTTTAGACTATAAGGATGCAAAAGAAAAGATTAAGGAATGTGAAAGAAAACCAAGAGAAAATGAAAAAAAAGTAGATGAAATGGCCACTGCAATTAAGACCAATTTTAAAGTAAGAGTTGCAGAAGATGAGGATTACATTAAAGAATTTGAAGGATATGTGAGAAATTACATACAAGAGTTAGGAAATGAATTTCCGAATTTGGAAAAGGAAGAGAAAAGGCGTAAAGAAGAAATAAGGCTGACAGAAGAACAGAAAAACGTAAAGGAAAAGATAGTATCCTTAAATAAGGAATTGGATGGATTCGGGATATTTTCCGGAAATAGAAAGAAGAAAATCAGAGCGGAAATTGATGCACTTAAGAAGAGGGAAGAACAAATAGAATTGGGAATGGGATACATCGGTGAGATAGACCTATTAGAGAGATGTAAAAAGCATAAGGAAAAATTAGAATGGGAATTAAAAGATAAAAAGAACAAAATGACGTACGAAGATGCGATTGCTTTACTAAAGGATAATATTTTACAGGCTCTATTTAAGGAAAAATATCCGATATTGTTTCTAAAGGTTTATATAAGAGAAAAGATGGGAGATACAGTAAAATTTGGAAGAGTTAAGAAAAAAAACGGAGATATAGAAGATATAGAATGGAGAATATTGAAAGTGGTGCAAGACGAGGAGGGTCTACTGATTGCAGAGAAAGGCTACGATTATGGTTTAGAAGTTAATTTTGATATGCGGTGGGAGCCATGGAAAAGCAGTAAATTAAGACAGGTTCTTAATGGGGAATTCATTGAAAAAACATTTCTGCCTGAAGAGCAGGCTATCCTACTTGAACGATGGATTTATAATCAGGAGGATTTCCTTACAGATTGCTACGACAAAGTATTTATATTAAGCCAAAAGGAAGCCTTAGAGTATTTTAAGGATTATTCTTCGCGTCAGTTAATGTCGAGCGAATTAAGGGAAGATGGGACAACTTCTTCCGTGGCGTGGGGACTTCGAACAAAAGGAGAGGGGGAGTATTCAGTTATTGTTCGGCCTGAGGGCTTAATAGACCGCGAGGGAGAGACACGTAGAGAAGCGAAAGTTCGTCCCGCTCTGTGGATAGATATTATACCTTGGGAAACCTGGGATCCTTGGGATGATGAAGATGCTGAATGTTAAAAGTTTTACCGGTCAGATCAGGTGAGAAGTGATTTTTACTGTGATAGGTACTGAATAGAAAAATATTAGCAAATTAGGTAGATTTCTTTGTTCGAAGGTGTACTGTTGTAGGACAGGGATTGGATTCTCCAGAAATTGATTTATGGTGTACAATATGTGACCGTTGAAGATGGGGCATTTAATGAAGAAATTGAATTTGATTATCAGAAATATTACGTAAACGTGTTAGCGAAAATCAAAATGAAAGGAGAAGATTTATGTTTGCAAAAGGTACATGGAAAAGAATTATAAGTATGTTTATGGCTGTATTACTGCTTGTTAATATATTGCCGGAAATAGGCATTAATGTTCAGGCTAAAGAGAGCAAAAAAACATTTACAGATGAAGAACAAATATTAAATGGTACAGGGGAGAAGAATGATTGCATAGGTCTTGGAGATATCAGAGATGTATCAGAGAATAATGAGTACAGAGATGATATTTCTGGTTCAGACGTGTCTACAAATGATTTTGCTGAGAGTGAAAATGCAACTATTATGCTTGAAAAGACAGTTAACGGATATACGTGGTCATTGGATACTAATGGACATTTTAAACTTGAAAATTATCATTCAGACAATAGCGATTTTGATGCCAATGTTGACTGGGGATTTGAAGAGTATAAGGATTTGATAAAAAGCGCAAGTATTGTTATAGATAAAGGGTTTAATTTTAAGGGGTTGTTCATGGAATGCCATAATATGATTTCTGCTGAAGTTTATGTAGCAGATGCATCGGCAATTACAGATATGAGCAGTATGTTTAAGGACTGTGAAAACTTACAAAAGGTGATATTTGATGCATATAAGACAGCTAATGTTACATCAACGGAAGAAATGTTTTCAGGATGTGTAAAATTAAATTCAATAGATTTAAATATTGAGAGTACTAAAAACGTTCGGTCTATGAAAGGTATGTTCTCAAGTTGCGCTTCCCTTGAAGAATTGGATGTCTCTTCTTTTAATACAGCAAATGTTTATGATATGAGTGAGATGTTTGCAGAGTGTACAAAACTAAAATATATAAATGTTTCAAACTTTGATACACATAAAGTTGTTTGGTTTGGAAAAATGTTTTTTCAGTGTAAAAGTTTAATGGTATTAGATGTTTCAAATTTCAACACAAGTAATGCTGCGAATATGTCTTTAATGTTTGCAGGGTGTGAATTGCTTACTGTTATAGATGTTTCGAACTTTGACACAAAAAATGTTCTTTTCATGTTGGGAATGTTTTCGTTTTGTGAAAAAGTAAGGGTACTTGATGTTTCGAATTTTGACACAAGAAATGTAGTAGAAATGAGGGCAATGTTTTGCGATTGTCAACAAATAAAAAAGTTAGATTTATCTAATTTTGATACTCGCCATATCAAAGATATGAGCGGTATGTTTGCAGAGTGTATTGAATTGGAAGAAGTAGATGTAACAAGTTTTGATACGAGCCAGGTTACCACTATGCAAGAAATGTTTGCAGATTGCAAAAAATTAACAAGATTAGATTTGTCGAGTTTTAATGCAAAAAAATTACGAGATTATGATTATATGTTTGCAAACTGCAACAATATTAAGATTTTAAAAACAATTCCTAATGTTCAGAACGACAATAAGATAATTTTGCCGTTTGCTCTTTACGATGTAAATAACAAAAAGTATACTAATATGCCACAGAATTTAGGATATAGTATATGGTTAGCTGCTTCATCAGAGATTATCCCCAACGATGTTCATTATGAAGAAAATATTTATGAAGTAATGATTGGAGATTCAGTTAGACCTATTCTGACACAGTTACCTCAAAATGAAGACCCGTCTGGATTTAAATATAAATCATTCGATGATGATGTTGCAACAGTAGATAAAAAAGGAGAAATAACAGGGATAAGTATAGGGAGTACGACAATTTTTGCAAAAAGCGGAAATTATACTGCAAACTGTAAGGTAAATGTTATTGCAAAATTAGAATTTGTCACTACTGATATGGAGATTATTGTTGGAGATGAAGTAGATACAGAATTAAAAAATATACCTAAGTCTGTTAAAAATACTGACTTTAGTTATAGATCATTAGATGAAGAAGTTGCAACGGTTGATAAAAACGGACATATTATAGCCGTGAATCCTGGCAAAACCATAATCGAGGCATATTGTGGAAAATATACTGCACAGTGCAATATTACAGTATTGCCTGAATTATGTTTTGAACGAGAAATATATGATTTTTGCGTTGGATATGATTATAATATCAAACTAATAAATTGCCCATCAAACGTGCAAGAATCAGCAATTAGTTATGCCGTATCAGATAATACTGTTGCCAGTATTAATAAGAACGGTACAGTTACAACGATAACATTAGGATGCACAAAAGTTACAGCAACATACAATGGACATGTGGCGACATGCACTATTAATGTAATAGATGCTCCATCCTTTGAAAAAGATAAATATGACATAGATTTTTTCGAAGATTTTGAGTTGACTATAGTCGGTCTACCGGAAGATGTAAAACAACAAAGCATCACTTATGAAGTATCAGACTCCTCTGTATTGGTTGTTAAGGAAAATAATACCGTTATGGGTATAAAAAACGGAACAGTTATACTCACTGCTATATGTGGTAAGTATAAATTTAGTTGTGAAATTACCGTTAGAGGCAAAGAACTATATAAATCAGGTGCTTATAATGGATGTTACTGGGGATTAGTACAAGAAGGAGCAGGTTATAAACTAATCATAAGAGATGAAATAGGCATAGGACAAAATATAGATTGGATAGATTATAAAGGACAAATAAGCAGTATAGATATGGACGTTTCCTTTTACGAGGATCCATCTAACCTATTTAATGGATACGCAAAGTTAAAGTATGCCACAATAAAAATTGACAGGATTGAAAAAAATCAAGTACGTGGGTTATTCAAGGATTGTTATGAACTGAGTGATGTCAAATTAAGTGGCTTTAGCGGATTGGAAGATGCATATGAAATGTTTCAGGATTGTGGGAATGGAGGTTTAAATACTCAAATAAATATATCTAATTTAGATACGTCAAAACTTATGAATACAACTGGTATGTTCTATAATTGTAAAATAAGTCATATAGATATGGCTAATTTTGATGTATCTAAAGTATGCAGTATGGCTCGTATGTTTAGTGAATCTGGATTTATAATGTTAGATTTGTCAAAGTGGGATACATCCAATGTAACAAATATGAGCCGTATGTTTTTCAAGTGTACTGCGTTAACTGGTGTAAAGCTAACGGACATAGATGCGTCTAAAGTAACAGATATGAGTAATATGTTTTCAGGATGTACATTATTAACAGATGTAGAGTTAAAGGGGATGGATACATCCAATGTAACAAATATGAGCAGTATGTTTTCGGGATGTACTGCATTAACGAATATAAGTTTGTCGGATATAGATACATCTAAAGTAACAGACATGAGCAGCATGTTTTCGGGGTGCAAAGCCCTAATGGATATAGACTTGACGGATATAGATACATCTAAAGTAATAGATATGAACAATATGTTTTCAGGATGTACAGTGTTAACAGATGTAAATCTGACAGGTGTGGATACTTCGAATGTAACAGATATGAGTAGTATGTTTTCCGAATGTGCAGCATTGAAGAATGTATGTTTAATGAATATTGATACTTCGAATGTAACAGATATGAGATATATGTTTTCAAAATGCACTGCCTTAGAAGAATTAAAATTGAAGGGCATTAATGCAGATAGTGTAACAAATGTGACAGGGATGTTTTATAAGTGCCTAAAACTGAAAAAAATTGATTTACAGAATATTGATGCACCGCATGTGACAAGTCTGAATAATATGTTTGGGGGATGCAGTGGACTGGAAGATATTAATCTTGTGGGGATCAATATACCCAATGCAAACGTTGGTGCAGTGTTCTCAGGATGTTCAAAGCTAAAAAAAATTAGTATGCAGAATATTGATATATCTAATGCGACAGGGTTAAGTGGGTTGTTTTCTCATCAATCACAATTAGTAGAAATTAATCTACAAAACATTGATGCTGCGGATGTTTCTAATATGAGCAATATGTTTTACGGGTGTACAGCACTAGCATATATTAATTTTAAGGACATAAATGCATCTAATGTAACCGATATGAGTAGGATGTTTTCTGAATGCTCAAAATTGATAGAAGTTAATTTACAGAACATTAATGCTATTAATGTTGAAGATGTGAGTTGCATGTTTCTTGATTGTGCTTCACTAACGGATATTACTTTGATTGGTATCAATATACCTAATGCAAACATGAGCAGTCTGTTTGAGGGATGCAAAAAATTAATGGAGATAGAACTGCAAAATGTTGATACATCTAATGTAACCGATATGAGTTATATGTTTCATGGATGTACTTCTTTAAGGAATATTAAATTATATGACATAAATACATCTAATGTAAAAAACATGTCAAACATGTTTGATAATTGTATAAGCTTGGAAAAAGTTGATTTGACGGCATGGAATACATCAAAAGTTAGTAATATGTCCAATATGTTCCGAGACTGTAAAAATCTAAGAGAGGCAGACTTGTATAGGTTAGATTTTTCCAATGTAAAAAACATTGATCAAATGTTTTACAACTGTGGAAAATTGGAACTGATTAACTTTGGAGATGTCAGTGGAAATAATATTGAGCACGCAAATTCAGTCTTTTGGGGATGCACATTAAAATACGTCAAGATTATAAAAAATCTAAACGTATCTATTGAACTGGGCTGTACAATGTACGATCAAGGAAAGAAATTATATAGGATGCCATTAAAAAAAACAGAAAGCTATTGGATATTGGGGGCAAATGATATTTATCCGCCAGAGCCAATGCTTCAGGATAAAATTTTTGTTTTTGAAGGATATAATAGGAAGATAGATATTTCTATTCCTGAAGGGGTAGACAAATCGCTTATAAGATATAGTTCATCAAACGAAGAGATAGCTAAGATTGATAACGAAGGAAATATTTTCGGCATTAAAGTTGGTAGTACTAATATAAATATGACTTATAAGGATATAATCCAAACCTGTAGTGTAGATGTATTGGCAGCTCCTGCTTTTGAGTATTCAAACTATAAGATGGTGGTAGGAGAAGAGAAGGAAGTTGTACCAGAAAAATTTCCCTTTGATAAAATAGGTGTTGAAGACACTGTTGTAGAATCATCTAATAGTGAAGTGGTAGCTGTTAAAGATGGCAAATGTGTTGCTTTAAAAGAGGGCAAGGTCGAACTGTTCTTTAGTCTAAAAAATAGCAATTACAGTAATAAATGTACTATTGAAGTCAAACCTATACCTTCCTTTGAAAATAGTGAATATGAAATTGTCGAGAGTGAAAGCATAAGATTAATGATCAATAATTATCCTGAATGGATAGATCGGTCGGAAGTGGTTTTTAAATCTACAAATGATGAAGTGGTTTCAGTGGATAAGGAGGGAAATATTGTAGCGCTAAAGGCAGGAACCGCAAAAATTAACGCAATGATTGGAAAATATACCATTACAACGAACATAAATGTTTTACCGAAACCATACTTTTATAAAAGTGATTATGTTGTAATGATGGGGAAGACGTTACAAATTAAGCTATTAAATACAGAATCAAATACGAAGTTTTCGGACTACACATTTTCAATCTCGGATAATAGTATTTTAACTTTGGATGAAAGTGGAATTATTACTCCTCTTGCACCAGGAAGTGCTGACGTATATGCGTGCTATAAGAACCATAGCAATATTATTTGGAAATGTAGAATAGAAGTTATTCAAAGAGGGTTTTATATTGAAGAAATAGATGATGTCGTTTATAACGGAACAGCGCAAAAACCCAAAGTTATAATTTATAATGATGAATACTATTTGGTGGAGGGAAAGGATTATACAGTAAAATATTCCAATAACATTGCGGCTGCTGATAAAAATAGCAAAAAAGCGCCAAAGGCAACTATATCTTTTAAGGGAAATTATAGTGGAAAAGTTGAAAAATATTTTAATATATTGCCTTATGATGCAAATGGAGAAGACCTGCAAATTAGCTTTTCACAATGTGAAGTTGTTGAGAATGGACGTCAGCAAAAAATAAAACCAATAATTATGTATAAAGGGAAGAAGCTTATTCTTAATAAGGACTATACATTATACTACCCTCTTGACGACACATATAACAGTTATACTGCTCCGGGAGTATATGATGTAAAAGTAAATTTCAAAAATAATTTTTACGGTAGTAAAACCCTTAAATTTAATATCAAATCAGGTAAAACAATCACAAATGCCAAGATAAACATAATTTCAAAAATACAATACACAGGTGAAGCGTGTTGTCCACTGCCCATTGTTATCGCAAACGGAATGTTATTGTGCGAAGATATTGATTATATTGTTTCTTACGAAAATAACATACTTCCAGGAAGGGCTACAATAAAAATTAAAGGTATTGGGGCTTATGTGGGTGAGAAAACTTGTACATTTGAAATTGTGGGAAATTCTATTTCAAAAGCTCAGGTGACAGGAGTTGAAAACAAAATATACAATGGTACTGAGCAGACACAGAATATCAAGATATCTTTAGATAATGGAGAGACCTATCTTGTTCTGAATAAAGACTATAAAATTACCTATGAAAAAAATTTGAATGTCGGCATGGCAAAAATGAAAATCATAGGCATCGGTGGATATACAGGTAACATTTGCAGAAATTTTAAAATACTACCTTACAATATAAGCACTGATAATAGTCAGGTAATTACAGGCATTCCACAAAATATAGTGGTTTCATATGTGAAGGGTGGATGCAAGCCGGAGGTAGCATTGTGCTTTAATGGACAACCCTTAGACATGAAGAAAGATGTTACTATTTCTTACAGTAATAACGCGAAACTTGGAGTGGCAGGGGATGGAAAAAAAGCACCAACTATTATCATTAAAGGAAAGGGGAATTTTACTGGCACTTGTTTAGTCAAATTTACAATCGCAAAGAATAACCTTGGCGAGAAGGATACAATGGTTAAGATATCAATTGCGGATGTCGCAGTGGCAGACAAGGCAGGAAAATATGTGAGTGTTCCGGTCCTTGTGGATGCAAATGGGAAGAAACTTACTGCCGGTGTAGATTATGAAAAGGCTATTGTGTATGTATATAATGGCAAAGTGCTAGATCCCAAAAGTGACAAGGTTCCCGTTGGAGGTGAGATAACAGCCATTGTAACTGGAAAGGGAAATTACGAAGGGGTTATAAGAACTCAATATCATATAGCGGAAAAACGATTTGACTCAGCCAAAGTTATAGTTGCTCCCAAGGAGTATACGGGTAAGAAAGTGACTTTAGGAAAGGATGATATCACTGTAAAGCTTGGAAAAGATATTTTGAAATACGGTGTGGACTATGAGGTGGTAGAAGACAGTTATGCAAATAATACCGACAAAGGAAACGCATCGATTGTTATAAAAGGTATAGGAATTTATGGTGGAATGAAGACCATTAAGTACGTGATTCATTCAAAGTCAATTAGGTAAAACTAAAATTAACTATAAAGAAAAGAGGTACAAACAAATGAAAAGATTATCTGTATTATTGTTAGGAATCGCTGTAGCAGTGAGTGTTACCGCCTGTGGTAAAACAGCTGGCAAACAGGAACCGGAAACCCAGGTTGTGGCAGAAGAGAGCACAAGTGTGGTTGACGAAACAGAAGAAGTTCAGGAAACGATGGAACCGGAAGAATCAGAGACAGTAGAAGAATCTGCGGAACCGGAGGAAGTTGTGGATACAACACCGGTAATTGCCGTAGGAGAAACAGCCACAACAGATCAGGCTGAGTTTTCCATTGATTACGTTACCATCACCAATGATGTTGTTCCGCCACAGCCGGGCAGCTGGTATTCTCATTATGAAGCAGATGCCGGTAAAGTGTATGTAGATCTTTGCATAGCCTATAAAAATATCGGTACGGCAGACATCAGGGCAGACGATACTATTTCCGGAAAGATGATTTATGACGGAAAGTATGAATACAAAGGATTTTCCACAATAGAGGAAGACGGAAGAAGTGATTTAACTTATTCAAATATCACGAGTATTGCACCACTTAGCACAGAATACATACATTACCTTTTTGAAGTACCGGAAGAAGTGGAAACATCCGGTGCGGAAATTGTTCTAAAAATGAATATTGGTGGTGCAGATTACAAAATTCTTGTACGGGAAGGAGACGGAACTGTAAAAGAAGATTCTACTGAGCAGGAAGGCAAAACCTCGGGAGAGGTTGCTCTTGGAGAAGTTGTCGTTACAAAAAATGCAGAATTCAATATTGACTATTCCCAGATTACCAATGATGTTGTGCCGCCACAGCCGGGCAGCTGGTATTCTCATTACGAAGCGGATGCCGGTAAAGCTTATGTGGATGTATGCTTTGCATATAAAAATACAAGTGGCAGTAATGTGAGAGCGGATGATGTGATTTCTGCCAAACTTAAATATGCCGGTAAATATGACTATAAGGGTTTTTCCATGATAGAAGAGGATAGCCGCGGTGACTTTACATACTCCAATATTACCAGTATCGCACCACTGAATACCGAGTATATACATTATCTCTTTGAAGTGCCGGAGGAGGTAGAGACAAGCAGCGAGTCTATAGAGGTAACATTTATGGTGGATGGCAATACTTATACCTATACAGTTAGATAAAGGCCATAGTTGAAATTCGTAAACGGTAGTAATTGAGCAAAAAGGAACTTAAATTATTTGAGTTCCTTTTTGCGTTCCGGAATAAAAGTGGGTAAGGGAGTATCACTGTCGGCATGGCTTATAGCCTTAATTTATATTTTGATTACACAATTTGTTAATACAATTATCAACATAATGTTGAAAAACACAATAAAAATGTTATAATAAATGTGTTACCGCCCCGAAACTGGAAACAGAAAGGGTGTGATAGCTTATTACATATGCAAATGGTTAGACGGGAGTGAGTAGTCGGTAATTAGCCTGGGAGTGGTTCACCCTGACGAACAAGAAACCCCAGAGAGCGGCAACTCTCTGGGGTTTCGTTTTTGTGTCGACTATGGACACGTGTATCCTTTTGCCTATTCACAATATAGCATATTTGGCGGGTGGATTCAAGTAAGTTTTTGAAAATTTACAATGTGTCAATAAATTCTTAATGGTTGATATCCTCACGAAAAGAGTAATCAATTACAGGTTTCTTAGGGCGTCTGCTTTTTAGAAATTCTGCAAATTGCCGGATCTCTTTTAGCTCTTCTTCGGTAAATCCGCTACTGTCAAAGTGGGCGGCAGGGGTGTGCGGTTCATGATTCGTTTCCAATAAGTCGTCTATGGAAACGTCATAGTATTCGGCTATTTTCCTTAAGATGGCTATCTTTGGCTCCCTGTTTCCACGTTCGTATAAGGAGTAAGCAGCAACGGTTATTCCTAAATGTTCGGCTATTTCCTTTTGCGATATCCCTTTTGTAAGACGTAATTCTTTTAATCGTTTCAAATGTTCACTCATGATTATCCTCCCATTTGTATTACAATTATACAATTCGTCAATAAAATAATCAACATAATGTTGAAAATGATAATAAAAATGTTATAATAAAGGAGTTACCGCCCCGAAACTGGAAACAGAAAGGGGGTGAGCCAATTGGCAATATTCTTATCATTTTCGCTCTCCATTGTGGCAAGTGTAATAGCTTATTACATATGCAAATGGTTAGATGGGGACGAGTAGTCGGTAATTAGCCTGGGAGTGGTTCACCCTGACGAACAAGAAACCCCAAAGAGCTGCAACTCTTTGGGGTTTCATTTTGTGGCCAATTGGACACTCTTATCATTTATCTGCTTAAAGTGTAACACACTTGATAGATATTTTCAAGTAACACTTTCAAATGTTTCAAGAAATTACATATGCAAATGGTTAGATGGGGACGAGTAGTCGGTAATTAGCCTGGGAGTGGTTCACCCTGACGAACAAGGAACCCCAGAGAGCAACCACTCTCTGGGGTTCCTTGTTTGTGCCGACTATGGACACTTGTATCCTTTATGTTTATAAAATAACATATATGACAGAAAGTTGCAAGAGGAAAGGAAGATATTGTGATTCAGAAGGTCCGGTTGCAGACGGAGCATTTGGAGGAAGCATACCGGTATGTGGGAAGAAAGCCCAAGAGGGGACTGGAACAGAAGAATGTGAAGCTGGAACAGGTATGGATGATAGAGATTTTAGGTGAGACGTGAATGCAGAGATATACTAAAGAAAGAACTCAAATTATTTGAGTTCCTTCTTTAGTTCCGAGAATAAAATTTGAGTTTCTTGAATTTAAATAAAAAACAGTTGACTTCTTCTTCTGTTTCTGCTATATTGCATTTAACACTTCAACGCGTCAAAGCTCTAAAGATTAAAGCATTAAAGAATATAAAAGACGTGTGAGTGACAGAAAGGAAGTAATGATATGAAACAGGTTGAACATTTATTAGGTTACAGAGCATCCATTAAGGTTATGGACGCAACACTTCGTGATGGCGGTCTGGTAAATGATTTTTATTTTACCGATGATTTTGTGAAAGCATTGTATAAGACCAATCTGGAAGCGGGTGTTGACTATATGGAAATGGGATACCGTGCTTCCAAGAAAGTATTTGATGAAACAAAATTCGGTAAGTGGAAATTCTGCAGTGATGACCATATCCGGGAAATCGTAGGAGAAAACGATACTGATTTGAAGCTGGCCATTATGGCGGATATCGGCAGACATGATAAAAACGATTTTGATGAAAAAGTAAACAGCCCGGTGGATATGGTCCGTGTGGCAGCCTACATTCATCAGATGCCCGAAGCTATTGACATGATTGAAGATGCGCATAAAAAAGGATATGAAACCACCTGCAACATCATGGCAATTTCCCAGACGCAGGAATCAGACCTTAAGGTAGCGCTGGATATGCTGGGCAAGACTCCGGTGGATACCATTTACATTGTAGACAGCTTCGGCTCCATTTATCCGGAAGAAATGAAACGTATTGTGGATATTTACATGGAAGCAGCGACCAAATACGGCAAACAGCTTGGTGTTCATGCCCACAACAACCAGCAGCTTGCCTTCGCCAATACCATTGAAGCCTGCGGTGACGGTGTAAACTGGCTGGATGCCACCTACAAGGGAATGGGACGCGGCGCCGGCAACTGTGCCATGGAGCTGCTGCTCGGCTTCTTAAAAAATCCCAAATACAATACCTACCCGGTATTCCGTTTTATTTCCGATTACATGGTAAAGCTGGAAGAAGACGGTGTTGTATGGGGCTATGACTTGCAGTACCTGATGACCGGTCAGTTAAACCAGCATCCCAGAGCAGCAATTAAATTTACCAAGGACAAGAGAAAAGATTATGCAGAATTTTATAAAGAACTGATTGTGTAAATATTTGAACCGGAGAGGAAGGCTCTCCGGTTTTTATTTTGTCCCTCTGTTTCTTACCCTTTTTCCGGTAGATAATTCCCTGCGGAAATGGTATAATCGAGGCAAATTAGGAAGGTATAAAGGCAGGAAAAAATGACAGAAGCCGGTAAATACCGGGAAACAATAAATAAAAGTAAAGGACTGGGTGACATATGAAAGAAAACTTAAACTGGGCGGTTTTGGGAACCGGTGTGATTGCCAATGAAATGGCACAGGCATTGCAGAAAATGGGCAAAAGACTGTATGCGGTGGGAAACCGGACCTATGAAAAAGCCGTGGCATTCGGGAAAAAGTATCAGGTGGAAAAGGTTTACGACAATATAGAGGATATGTTTTTTGATGAAAAGGCGGACATCATTTATATCACCAGTCCGCACAATACACATTATACCTTTATTAAGGAAGCCTTGAAGCACGGCAAGCATGTGCTGGCGGAAAAATCCATTACCTTAAACAGCAGGGAGCTGGAGGAACTGCGTGAACTGGCTGCGGAAAACAATCTGATTTTGGCGGAAGCCATGACCATCTGGCACATGCCGTTATACAAAGAACTCTGGAAAATCGTGAAAAGCGGCGAGCTCGGCAGGGTACAGATGATTACCATGAATTTCGGCAGCTTTAAGGAATACGATATGAAGAACCGTTTTTTCAATCCGCATCTGGCGGGCGGCGCCATGCTGGATATCGGCGTCTATGCATTGTCCGTAGTGAGAAGCTTTATGGAAGAGGCGCCGGAATTTATTGTGAGCCAGTGGAAGGAAGCCCCCACCGGTGTGGACGAGCAGGCGACGATGCTTTTGCAGAATACCAAGGGGCAGATGGCAACGGTGGCGCTTTCCATGCATTCCAAGCAGCCGAAGCGTGCTATGATCAGCTGTGAAAAAGGGTATATTGAGATTATGGAATATCCGAGAGCGGACAAGGCTGTGATTGTGGATGCGGAAACCGGCGGCAGAAGGGAAGTTGCTGCGGGGGAAACGGAAATGGCGCTTTATTATGAAATGACCGATATGGAACAGGCTCTCCGGGAAGGCAACGCGGCAGCGATGCAGTGCGATTTTACGCGGGATGTTATGGCAATGATGACAAAGGTGCGCAAAGACTGGGGCATGCAGTACCCCGGCGAAGAGTGGTAGTGTAAAAACGGCTGCGAAAAGGATGTGGAAAGTATATGGTAAAGATTGATCTGATTACCGGTTTTTTAGGTTCCGGTAAGACAACTTTCATAAGGAAATATGCCAAATATCTGATTGACCGGGGGCTGCATATCGGCATTTTAGAAAATGATTTTGGTGCCATCAATGTGGATATGATGCTTTTGCAGGACCTTTTAGGTGATAACTGCGAGCTGGAAATGGTTTCCGGTGGATGCGACCGGGATTGTCACCGCAGACGATTCAAAACCAAGCTGATTGCCATGGGAATGTGCGGATACGACAGAGTGATTGTGGAGCCGTCCGGCATTTACGATGTGGATGAATTTTTTGATGCATTATACGAGGAACCACTTGACCAGTGGTACGAAATCGGCAATGTAATTGCCATTGTGGACGCAAAATTGCAGGAAAACCTGTCAAAAGAGGCGGAATATCTGCTGGCAAGTGAAGCCGCGGATGCCGGACGCATTATTTTAAGCCGGGCGGACGAAGCCACACCGGAGGAAATGGACAGAACGGTGGAACGGTTAAACAAGGCGCTGGAGCAGGTGAAATGTAAAAGAAGACTGGATAAAGAGGTAATTCGAAAAGGCATTCCGGATTTGCGGGAGCAGGATTTACAGGAGCTGGTATCCTGCGGTTATGTATCGGAAAGCTATATTAAAATGGATCTGGGTGACTTCAAGGGCTTTGACTCATTGTTTTTCATGAACATAGAAATTACAGAAGAGGAGCTCAAAAAAGCAGTCTCGGCTATGATGAAGGCCGAAGCCTGCGGCCGGATTTTCCGGGTAAAAGGGTTTATACAGAAACCTACGGGAGAATGGCTACAGTTAAATGCCACCCATGATGCCATTTCGTTAAAACCCATTGAGGCGGGGCAGAAAGTGCTGATTGTCATAGGAGAAAATCTGTGCGAAGAGGCTATCCGGAAATTCCTTCCGGAAACTTCCGCGGCAGAAAACGAAAAGTAAGGCAGGTAACAAATTGACAACATACGAAAAGGGACAAATTATGGAACATACGGAAAAAAATCACATTGCCTATCTGGAGGCTCTGCGCCTGGTGGCGTGCATACTGGTGGTGGGCGTGCATGTGTCGGCATTCAATTTGGAGCAGGTGCCGGTGGAAAGTCTGAATTTCAAGGTCATGAACGGGCTGGACTGTCTGTCCATCTTAGGCGTGCCGTTGTTTGTGATGATAAGTGGGGCGTTGTTTCTGGCACCCTCGTATGATGTCACGGTAAAGAAATATTATACAAAGAAAATTCCCAGGATTGTTTTTCTGTATTTCTTCTGGCTTCTGTTTTACAACGTGGTGAATTTTCTGGAAAACGGCACTGTATGGAATTTTACCAATGTAAAAAAACAAATTGTACTGGAATCTCTTTTGGGAAAAGGAATGTATCATATGTGGTATCTGCCCATGCTGGCGGTGCTGTATCTTCTGACACCGTTCTTAAAATCCTTTGCGGCGGAGAAGAAAAAATGTATGTTGTTCTACGCACTGGGCTTTGGCTATTCCATCCTGCTGCCGACGGCTTTGAAATTTGAATTCCCTTACCGGACGATTGTGGAAAGTCTGTATAACCAGTTTGACTGCTCCTTCTTTGGCGGCTACGTGACCTATTATGTATTGGGGCATGTACTGCATGAATACGTGCCGAAGTTATCCGCACAAAAAAAGGCAGTGCTTGGGCTTGGCGGTGTAATAGCCATGGGAATAGAGATTGCGGTGTGCAACGCCTGGTCGGTGAAGACCGGCGTTATGTCTACCGTATTAAATACGCCCTTCTCCGTAACGGCATTTATCGGTGCTGCGGCAATTTTCCTGCTGCTGCGTGACGGCGTGTCCGGCAGAAAGCAGCAAGAGCTTCCTGATAACGGACAGACAGCAAGCAATGTGCTAAGTTCCGGCAGCGAACAGCCTGCCGGCAGCAGGCTATCTGGAATTTGCGGCAAACTGGCAGGGCTTACCCTGGGGATTTACCTCATTCATCCGTTGTTTCTGCGGATTTACGGATGGCTGGGCGGTACCACTTTATTTGCACCGGCAGCCATTGCCGTGCCTTTGATTGTCGTACTGATTACACTGATAAGCGCGGCGGCAGTTTATGTGCTGTCTAAAGTGCCGGTGGTGAAGAAAATTGTGGGAAAGTAATAAAAGGAAAGGTAATGAATGGAAAGGTGAACGGATAAAAGCCTTTCATGCGGAAAAGAAGAGCAGAAAAGAGGAGAACAGTATGGGGGATTTACGGTTGCCGCGCCTGTTGGGGGATTATGCGGTTTTACAACGAGGAAAAGGCATACACATCTGGGGATGGGATTTACCGGGAAGAACGGTAAGTATCAGTCTTGCAAGGGAAGAGGCGGACCGTAAGCTCCCCAAAAACAAGGAGCAAGGAGGGGTACCGGAGCAAGGAGAGGCACCGGAGCAAGGCAGGACATCAGGTGAAAAAACACAGGCATGGCATGTAAGGACGGATGAAACGGGAAGCTTCTCGGCTTTCCTCCCGGCAAGAGAGGCGGGCGGTCCTTATACCCTAAGGGTAGAGGATGAAGCCGGAGAGTGGCTCGAAAGAAAGCATCTTCTCATTGGAGATGTATGGTATTGCAGCGGTCAGTCCAACATGGAACTGCCTGTGAGCTGGGTGGCGCCTTATTATGAAGAAGAAATAAAAAACTGTGAAAATCCTTATATCCGCTCGTTTAAGATTGTGGAGCATGCAGACTTTCACGGACCGCTTTCGGAGCTTTTATCCGGGAAATGGAAACCGGCAAATCCGAAGAATGTTCTGGATTTTTCCGCCTGTACCTATTTCTTTGCGAAAAAAAGATGGGACCGGACCGGTGTGCCGGTAGGCATTTTAAATGTGAGCCTGGGCGGAGCCAAAATAGAGGCTTTTATGAGCCGGGAAATGTTAAAGGGGTATGATGACTGCCTGGCGGAAGCAGAACGCTACGCACAGGATGACTGGCGGAAAGAGCAGGAAGAAAAGAATGAGAAAAGCACGGCGGAATGGTACGGCAGACTGCAGAAAGAAGATGCCGGCATAAAGGGTGCGTGGATGCAGGAAGAAGCCTGGAATAAGAATAAAGAAAACGGGCGGAAGGAAGAGAAAGCAGAACACCGGGATGATTCTTCCCGGATAGACGTTCCCTTCTTTTTCCGGAACACCGGCTACCGGGGACTCTGTGGCAGTGTCTGGCTGGCAAGGCATTTTACGGTGACAAAGGAAATGGCGGCACAGGACAGTGTGTTCTGTCTGGGAACCATGGTGGATGCGGATGAAGTTTATGTAAACGGTAGTCTGGTGGGCTGCACGGCATACCAGTACCCGGAGCGGCGGTATCCGGTGAAAGCGGGGTTGCTGCATGCGGGAGAAAACTTTTTAGTCATCCGCCTGATATCGGAACAGGGAGAGGGCAGAATTACGCCCGGAAAACCGTTCTGCCTTAAAACAGAGAGCGGCGGGGAGATCCCGTTATCGGGGACTTTTCAGGCAAAAGTGGGAGCCGTATGTGAAAAACGTCCGCCGGTAGATTTTATTAACTGGCGCAGCACCGGATTGTATAACGGCATGGCGGCACCCTGCGAGGCTTTTCCGATTGCCGGATTTTTGTGGTATCAGGGAGAAGCCAATGCCCATATGCCGGGAGTGCTTACCTATGCGGACAAATTAAAACGGTTAATTGTGGGCTACCGGAAAGCCCGGAAGGACAACGGACTGCCGTTTCTTTATGTGCAGCTTCCCAATTTTAAGATAGAAACCTATTACGGAAATGAAGAGGAAAGGGACAGCGATTGGGGTGCCATGCGGCTGGAGCAGGAAAAAGTTCTAACGCTGCCCGGTACCGGAATGGTACGGACGATAGGACTGGGAGAGGACAATGATCTGCATCCGCACAATAAAAAGGACGTGGGCGAACTGCTGGCTGACCTTGCAGAGAAAATGACCGGCAATCCGTAGGCGGACCGCCGGAGAAAATGATCGGCAATCCGCAGGCGGACTGCCGGAGAAAATGACCGGCAATCCGCCTGCACACCCGCCGGAGAAATGACGGCGGATTATTGCCCTAATTTCCGGTATTCGGAGGGTGTGCAGCCTTTCTTGTCCTTGAAAATCCGGTTAAAGGCAGAAATACTGCCGAAGCCGGACTGCAGGGCGGCATCCGTTATGGAGATTCCGGGCTGGATAAGAAGCTGCTCCGCTAAGGTGATGCGCTTCTGGGTCAGATAATCATACGAGGACATGCCGGTAAACTGCTTAAAAAGCCGGGAAAAGTGAAAACGGGAAAAGCCGGATAAGGAGGCTAAATCGTCTAAGGTCAGATTTTCTGTGCAGTGTTCCGTGATATAGTTGCAGACCTCCATAAATTTTTCCACGTATTCATGCTGCTTGTGTACGGTGATTCCCGGAAAACGGCCTTTCTCCGTAAAGCTGGTGCGACCGAGCAGGGTAAAGAACTGAATCATAAGCGAGTAGATATATGCTTCCGTAAAGGGAGGTTTTTTTTCATGCTCATCGGTTACTTCATTTAAGATATGCCGCAGTTTTTCATTAAGCTGCGGGTAAGCGGAAACGGAAATGAACGCGTAGGGATGCAGGGAATGCAACAGGGTATCCATGCCCTGTACGTTGCACAGAAGACCGTAGTCGAATAACAGGATTAACCGTTCTCCGGAAGGCGGGGCCATCAGTTTATGCAGTACACCCGCCGGTACGATGAAAATATCTCCCTCCTGCAGCACATGGGGAGTCTTGTCTATTTCTACAGTATAGGTATTGGTGTAGGGCATAATGATTTCCAGTGCGGTGTGCCAGTGCAGGGGATAATCCTCTGTTTCCACATTGTGGTATAGCTTCAAGCCCCGGTAAGAATCGTAATCCACGGTTTCTCTTATGCCATTTAAAATCTGAATCATATGAAAGCCCTCCTTTTCTAACCTCAGTTTCTCACATCTTGCGCATATTGTCCACGTATATTTTACGGAAACGTGCCATATTGCATGAATTGCATAAGAAAAATGTATAATATAGTAAAATGTACCGGTGTAAATTAGCAATATCTGATAAGTAATGAGCAAGAAATGAAAGGCGGCATAGGACGCGTATGTTTACAATTTTCTTATAGGACAAAGCTTCTTACAATAAAACTTCTTTAACGGAAAAGGAAAGGAAAGAAAGGTATCGGGTATGGATTTAACACAAAATAAAGAAAAGATAAAAGAATTTCAGGAAAGGGCAAAAGAGCTTGTGGCACAGATGACACTGGAGGAAAAGGTATCCCAGATGGTGCATGGGGCAGCAGCTGTCGACAGGCTGGGCATCAAAGCATATAACTGGTGGAACGAAGCACTTCACGGTGTGGCAAGAGCCGGCACCGCAACCGTATTTCCCCAGGCAATCGGTCTGGCGGCTACCTTTGACGAAGACCTGGCGGAAGAGGTAGCGGATGCGGTTTCTACGGAAGGACGTGCTAAATTTAATATGCAGCAGAAATTCGGGGATACGGACATTTACAAGGGACTTACCTTCTGGTCGCCCAATGTGAATATTTTCCGTGACCCGCGTTGGGGAAGAGGGCATGAAACCTTCGGGGAGGACCCGTATCTGACTTCCCGTATGGGCGTCCGTTTTGTGAAAGGCATCCAGGGGCATGATGAAAATTATCTGAAGGCGGCGGCATGTGCCAAGCATTTTGCCGTACACAGCGGACCGGAGTCCCTGCGGCATGAATTCAATGCCGAGGTTTCCAGACAGGATCTGTATGAGACGTATCTTCCGGCATTTAAGGCATGTGTGCAGGAGGGAAAAGTGGAAGCGGTCATGGGTGCTTATAACCGGACGAATGGGGAACCCTGCTGCGGAAGCAAAACCCTGCTTACGGATATCCTGCGCAAAAAATGGGGATTTGAAGGCCATGTGGTTTCCGACTGCTGGGCCATTCGGGATTTTCATGAGGGGCACAAGGTAACGGAAGGACCTCTGGAATCTGTTGCCATGGCGGTCAATAACGGCTGCGACTTAAACTGTGGGGAATTGTTTGTGTATGTAAAAGAGGCGGTGGAAAAAGGGATGATAAAAGAAAGCAGGGTGGACGAGGCGCTGGTACATCTGTTTACCACCCGGATGAAATTAGGAATGTTTGACGGAAAGGGGAAAACACCCTTCGACAGTATACCGTATACGGCAGTGGACAGCAGCAAAATGCGGGCATTAAACAGAAAGGCTTCCGCCAAATCCGTTGTGCTCTTAAAAAATGAAAATAATCTGCTGCCGCTTGACCGTACACAGATAAAAACCATCGGGGTGATCGGACCCAATGCCAACAACCGGAGGGCGTTGGTGGGGAATTACGAAGGAACGGCTTCCCGTTATGTGACGGTTCTGGAAGGCATCCAGGAATATCTGGGGGATGAGGTCAGAGTACTCTATTCGGAGGGCTGCCATCTGCATTTAGGTTATGTCAGTCCGCTAAGTAAGGGACAGGACAGAAATGCGGAGGTGGAAGCCGTCTGCGAAGCCAGCGATGTGGTGGTGCTTTGCTTAGGTCTGGATGCGGGACTGGAAGGAGAGGAAGGCGACACCGGCAACCAGTATGCCAGCGGGGATAAACCGGATCTGAATTTGCCCGGCAGGCAGCAGGAAATCTTGGAGCTTGCCGTCAATAGCGGTAAGCCGGTGGTTTTAATCCTTCTTTCCGGAAGCGCACTGGCAGTCAACTGGGCGGAGATGCATGTGCCGGCCATTATACAGGGCTGGTATCCTGGCGCGGAAGGCGGAAGAATTTTAGCGGAAACACTGTTCGGAGACATAAATCCGGAGGGCCATCTGCCGGTTACCTTTTATAAAGGAACGGAGGAGCTCCCGGCATTTACGGATTACGCCATGGAGGGCAGAACCTACCGTTACATGAAGCAGGATGCCCTGTATCCCTTCGGATACGGACTTTCCTACACAACCTATGCCTACAGCAATCTGACCGTCCGGGGAGAACAGGTGGGGGAAGACGGAACTGATATTACGGTAACGGTAAAAAATACCGGAAAGAGAACCGGTACGGAAACGGTGCAGGTTTACATAAAGATTGAAAAAGAAGATACTCCAAACGCCCAGCTGAAGGCAATCAGGAAGGTTACGTTAAGACCGGGGGAAGAAAAAAAAGTGAGCATTCACCTGGCGAAGGATGCCTTCGGACTCTGCGACAAAGAGGGCAATTTCCGTACCCGTAAAGGGGAAGCAAAAGTGTATGTGGGCGGTCAGGCGCCGGATCGCAGGAGTGAAGAGCTTACGGGAGTAAAGGTGCAGTCGGTGATGCTTCGTACGGAAGATGAACTGTTATGGGAAAATTAGGGAATATCTTAGAAAATAAAATCAATGATTACAGTATCCGTAAAAAGCTTGTGCTTTTCTATGTCTGCTGTGTGCTTCTGCCGCTGTTCATCACGGACGGCGTCCTGTTTTCCATTTTATACAGAGGGGAAATTAAGGAGCGTCGTTATGAAATGGAGAGTATGGCGGAAACGGCGCAGAATGATTTTACCTATGCGGTATCGGAGGCGGCGAAGCTTGCCAATACGGTATATATCAACCGCTCCGTCTATGAGTTTTTAGAAACGGAATATCCGGACGGTCTGAGCTTTTACGAAGCCAGCAGGGAAGTGGAAAAACGGAATTTTTACGAAACAGGTATCGGTTACGGCAGCGTCAGTGTGGTTATGTGTGCTGATAACGAAACCATAGTAAACGGTTCCCATTTTTACAAGCTTTCCTCCGTGCAGGAGGAGGACTGGTGCCGCAAGCTCCTTGACAGTGACGGGGATGTGGTGATGGCATACTATTACATGGGAGACAAATGGACATCGGCGGCGGGCAAGCGAAGGATTTCCCTGGTAAGAAGGCTGAACTATTACCGGGAAATGGAAAAGACAAAGCTGATACGCATTGACTTAAATTATGCAACCCTGGAAAAAAGGCTGCAGGAGATTAAATTCCATGCACCGGTATATGTCTGTGCGGGTGACCGGATTCTGCTTTCCAACACGGCTTATGCAAATAATAAAGAAGATTTTTCCTATCTGACAGGTACAGAGCCTGTGGGGTATGAAAAGCAGTTCGAACTGTATGGGGAAAATTACCGTATTCTTGTCATGGAAACCAAAAGTGAGCTTCTTTCCATGATGCGGGATCATGCCGTGACCATTATGCTTATGCTGGCTTTGAATATCCTGTTCCCGGGGGGGATGGCCTATGTATTCCATAAATCCATTGTTTCCCGGCTGATGGTGCTGAGTAAAGCCTTTGATGAGGTGGAACTCCAGACCCTTCAGGAAATTCCGGATGTCAGGGGAAAGGACGAAATCGGCAGTCTGATGCAGAACTATAACCGGATGGTGGTAAGACTGCGGGAACTGATTAAGACTGTTTATACGGACCGGATGGAAAAGCAGAAGGTGGATCTTGCCAGGCAGAAAGCGGAGCTTTTAGCGTTACACAGCCAGATAAATCCGCATTTCCTTTACAATGTGCTGGAAAGCATACGGATGCACAGCATTATGAAGGGGGAAGAAGAAACCGCCTGTATGATTGAGCGGCTGGCGCTTTTAGAGAGACAGAATGCCGAGTGGTCACGGGACATGATAAGCATCAAAGAAGAGCTTTCTTTTGTGGAAGCCTACCTGCAGCTCCAGCAGTACCGGTTTGGGGACCGCCTGCATTATGAACTGGAGGTGGAAGAAGGATGCGGGGAGTATCTCATTCCCCGGCTGACACTGGCAACCTTTACGGAAAATGCCTGTGTGCACGGAGTGGAGAAAAAGACCGTACCATGCTACGTCTACCTCCGTATATATGGTCAGAACGGTTTTGTGTGCATGGAGGTGGAGGATACCGGCGCCGGCATGGAGGAAGAGGAAGTCGAGAGACTCCGGGAGAAAATAAATATTTCCGATGTGGATGAAATGTGCCGGAGCGACCATGTGGGCATTGCCAATGCCTGTCTCAGACTGAAAATGGTTACCGGAAACAGGGCACAGTTTGAATTGGAAAGCGAGAAGGGAGCCGGGACACTGATGACAATCCGTATTCCGGTGGAGGTATTGGAAAAGAAGGATATTTTTCTATGAAAGGGAAGGGTGAAAACAATGTGTCTGAAGGTTATGCTTGTGGATGATGAGCCGTTTATTCTGAAAGGGCTTACCATGCTGATTGACTGGGGAAAAGAAGATTGTGAAATTGTGAAAACGGCGGCAAACGGACAGGAAGCGTATGAATTCCTGAAGGAAAACCCAAAGGAGGGAGTCGATCTTATTCTGACGGATGTAGAGATGCCGGTGATGAACGGTCTTACTTTGCTGGAAAAAGTGAAAAAGGAAAAAATTTCAGATGCCTGTTTCGCTATTTTAAGCGGATATAATGAATTTGCCTATGCACAAAAGGCGATTGCCTGCTCCTGTATGGAATATATCTTAAAGCCGGTATCGAGGGAATCCCTGCTCTCCCTTATCAAAAAAGTAGGAGGGAAAAGGGAAAGCATACGGAAAAACAATGCCGGGATGCTGCGGCCCCTGCGGCAGTCCCGGACTGTGCAGAACCTTTTTACGGAAGTAAAAGACAGCACAGCCATGAAGGGCCGGAATGTCCTCTGCAAGCAGAGTCTTGACAGACTGCTGGGGGCTGTGGAACAGAACCGGATTTCCGAGATTCACAAAAGTGTGGAGGTACTGTTTACGGAAATGAAGGCTTCCGGTTTCTCGGAAGACCTGATTAACATGAATATCAACTATCTGCTGTTCCAGATGACGCATCTGGCTGTGGAGCAGGACGAATCGGTGGACCAGGAAGAGGTGCTTCTGTATATTATGCGGAATGTATCGGAGGAAGGACTGGAAAAAGGAAGTACCATGCACCTGAAGCGTTTTGCATGCGAATATGCAGAGTATCTGGTGCAGCTGCGTGGAAATGTCTCCAAGGGTGTACTATTATCCGTGGAAAAAGAAGTGAGGGAGCATTATGCCGAAAACCTGACACTGAAGGATTTGAGCAGGACCTATTTTGTGAATAGCTCCTATTTAGGTCAGATATTCCGGAAGAAATACGGACAATCGTTTAAGGATTATCTGAACGCCTATCGTATCGGGCAGGCTGCCGTCCAGCTGGTACGGACGGACAAAAAGATAAGTGCGGTGGCAGAAGATGTAGGGTATCATGATACGGATTATTTTATCCGCAAGTTTATAGAAATCAACGGCTGCACACCGGCGAAATACCGCAAAAACGCAAGGCAGATGCCGGCGGAAGCTGTAGAAAAAGAAAGTGCTGTTCTGTAGTTTATCCTGTTTTATGCCATAGTTTATCGGGAGATTTTTGTCAGCTCTTTATTTATAATAGAATTATCAAATAACAAATAACAAGGGAGGGTTATCATGAAAGGTAAGAAAATCACAGCACTGCTATTGGGCACCTGTATGATGGCAACGGTACTGGCCGGATGCGGTGGAAAAGCAGGCAACACAGATGGCAACGCAACAACAGGAACGAGCACGACCGGCAACGGCGAAACCAAAGAAGCAGAGGCAGGCGTGGGGGCGCTTCGCGACAAAGAGTATGCAGATGATGAAATTATTACTTTCACTATGTTTACGGCAATGCCGGATGCGGAAATTAATGACGGAAACGATGTGCAGGAAATTATAGCAAAGAAGACCGGCGTCAGAGTAAAGGAAACCTGGCTGACCGGACAGACAGATGCGGAAGCCGTCGGTACCATTATTGCAGGAGGGGAATATCCCGATTTTATCAACGGCGGCGATTCCATGAAGCCCCTGTACGATGCGGGAGCTCTGGTTGCCTGGGACGATTATATTGACAAATATCCGAATATCAAGGAAATGTATTCGGATGCAGAGTGGGAATCTTTCCGCCAGGATGACGGACATATTTACTGGGCAAACGTGTTCCAGAACAAGTATGGGGAAGATAAGACTACCACACATAACGATGAAGCCTTCTGGATTCAGGTAAGAGTTTTGGAATGGGCGGGATATCCCGAAATCGAAACACTGGATGATTATTTCGATGTAATCGAGAGATATATGGAAGCCAATCCGACCATGGATGACGGCACCGCCAATATTCCGTACACCATTCTCTGCGAGGACTGGAGATATTTCTGTATTGAGAATGCGGGACAGTTCTTAGACGGCTATCCCAATGACGGTTCGGTTATTGTGGACACCGATAATATGAAGATTGTGGACTACAATACTACCGAAACCACAAAGAGATATTTTGAAAAGCTGAATGAAGAGTATGCAAAGGGAATGATCGATCCGGAATTTGCAACCCAGACCTATGACGAATATATCGCAAAGCTTTCCACCGGTGCTGTCTTAGGTATGTGCGACCAGTGGTGGGATTTCGCCTACAATGTAAATGATGTATACAAGCAGCAGGGACTTGACTTAAAAGGCTGCAATTACGTTCCTCTGGGACTGACCATTGACAAGGGTATGGATCAGATGTGGCATACCTACGGTGATACCTTAAATGCTTCCAACGGTATTGCTATTACCACAAGCTGTAAAGATGTGGATGCTGCTTTCCGCTTTATGAATTCCTGCCTGGATCAGGAAATCCATGACCTGCGTTTCTGGGGCGTGGAAGGAATTGACTATGAAGTGGATGAAAACGGTTTGTATTACAGGACCGAGGAACAGAGGGTAAATGCAGCTGATACCGGTTATCAGGCTTCCCATTTATGTACCTATTCCTATTTCCCGCAATGGCTCGGAACCAGCAAGGATGGAAAGAATGCCATGCAGCCCGCCGAGCAGCCGTCTGAATTCCAGAACGGTATGGCAGAGCCGTTGGTAAAATGCTTCAAAGCATACGGCGCTGACAACTATGTGGACATGGTTGGTTCTGTAGTCAAAGAAACCGGTCCCTGGTTCCCGATGTATTCGTATTCCAATACGCTCACAACCGAAACCCCCGGTGGTGTGGCATGGACAAAGATGGGTGAAGTCAAGCATGAATGGCTGCCGAAGGTAGTTATGGCTTCTGATTTTGCTTCTACATGGGACAATTATATGAAGGTTTATAATGCAACCAATCCACAGGACTTCCTGGCTGAGATGCAGACAGAGCTGGAGAGACGTGCTGCAATGGGACAGTAAGACATTGCGGAGAACAAAAGGGTAAACATGAGTGGGCAGCTATGTGCCGGATGGCCACATGGCTGCCCAAACTTTAAAGAAAAATAGGAGGTTTTGCTATGACAGCGGAGAAAAAGAAAAAAACTCCGGGTCCCAAAATAACCTGGAAAGAAATAAAAAAACAGAAGTTTCTGCTGATTTGCTCTGCTTTTTTTGTAATCTACGGCTTTGTCTTTTACTATCTGCCCTTGGGCGGATGGATTATGGCATTTCAGAACTATAAACCTAAGGATGGATTTTTACATTCTAAATTTGTCGGATTAGATAAATTCGGGTTCCTGTTTCATGATGCCACGTTTATTAAAGTATTGCGAAACACCCTGGGTATGGGTGTCCTGAATCTTGTAACAACCTTTATTATGGCAATTCTGTTTGCCATTCTGTTAAACGAAGTGAAAAGTAAGGCGGCAAAGAAGAGTATTCAGACCATTTCCTATCTGCCGCACTTTTTATCCTGGATTATTGTAACCGGTATCCTGCATGATGCTCTTTCCGGAACCGGTATTATCAATGAAATTCTGATGGCATTGAAAATTGTGGATACTCCGGTGAACTTTTTTGCAAAGCCCGGTTATTTCTGGCCCATTGTGGCATTTGCCAATGTATGGAAGGAAACCGGCTGGAATGCCATCATTTACTTAGCAGCGATTACTTCCATTGACCCCTGTCTGTATGAGGCGGCATCCATTGACGGTGCAGGCAGATGGGCAAAGATTAAATACATAACCCTGCCGGGAATAAAACCCACCATTATGATTCTTCTTCTGATGAATGTGGGAAATATCTTAAATGTAGGATTTGAAGTGCAGTATCTTTTAGGAAACGGTCTGATTAAAAGCGTATCAGATACCATTGATATTTACGTGCTCACCTGGGGTATCAGCCAGAATGATTACTCTCTTGGTACGGCAGCCGGTATATTTAAGAGCGCGGTCAGCATAATCCTGATTCTGATTGCCAACGGCGCAGCCAAAAAAATGGGAGAAGAGAGATTGTTCTAAAAGTCCCGTTTCTTAGAAGAAAGCCGGTTTCCGGCAGATTGAGAGGCAGAAAATGAGAAAGAAAAAAACCGCGGCAGATATTATTTTTGTGACCTGCAACACTTTATTTATGCTGGCTTTTGTTATTGTGACCCTGTATCCGGTACTAAATACGCTGGCGCTTTCCTTTAACGACGGTATCGATGCGGTACGGGGAGGTATCCATTTAATACCGAGAAAATTTACCTTGCAGAATTACAGGACGGTTTTCAGCAAACAGAATATGATAACGGGGGCGGTTGTAACCGTGCTGAGAACCATTCTGGGAACAGGATTCGCTCTTGCCAGTAATGCACTGCTTGCATTTATTGTGAGCCGCAAGAACTTTTTGTTCCGTTCCCAGCTTTCCCTGTTCTGGGTTATTACCATGTATGTAAACGGTGGTATGATTCCGGTATTCTTACTTTATAAAAACCTGCACCTGACAGGTACTTTCTGGGTTTATGTGGTTCCCGGTGCGGTCAGCGCCTTCAATATGCTGGTGCTTCGTACCTATATGCAGGGACTGCCGGATTCCCTGGAAGAGTCAGCGCAGCTTGACGGAGCGGGTTATTTTACCATATTTGTGAAGATTATTTCTCCGCTGTGCAAGCCGGTATATGCGACAGTAGCCTTGTTTGTGGCGGTATACCAGTGGAACTCCTGGTTTGATGCCATGCTGTATAACCGTATGAAATCCCAGTATACCACGCTGCAGTATGAACTGATGAAGCTCTTAAATTCCGTTATGCAGCAGAGCGGCAGTGCGGATGGGGCAAAAAACGTAGCGAGTGCCAGTGCGGTAACACCGATTACGGTGAGAGCGGCGGCAACCATTATCACCATGCTGCCCATTGTCTGCCTGTATCCTTTTCTGCAAAGGTACTTTGTAGCAGGACTTACCATCGGCGGTGTAAAAGAATAATTTAAAAGAAATCCGGTATATGGTATAATAGGCACAGTTGTTGAAAGGATACCGGATTTTATGAAAAAAGCTATTCTTATTGCCATTCCCCTGCTGCTTATCGTATACGTGCTTTTCGTGTGCGTACCGTATACCGGGCAGGGAGCGGCAACGGAGGAAACAAAGGAGAACTTCCATATAGAAGAATTTTATAACGATGCGGAGAGTGGAGAGCGGGCAAAAATCCTGTTCACGAATGAAGAGGCGCTAAAAGAAAGGCTGTCTCTCATAGCGAATGCCAGAGAGAGGATTGTGCTTTCCACCTTCGATTTTAAAGCGGATAACAGCGGAAAATGGATGTTATCCGCTCTTTATGATGCCGCGGAAAGAGGCGTGCAGGTGGAGGTTTTAATAGACGGCTTTTCCTTTTTTTCTTTAAAAAGCGGGAAGGAATATTTTAAGGCGCTGGGAAGCCTGCCGAATGCTGCCATTAAGATTTATAACCCCGTCAATCTTTTAAAGCCCACCAAGCTGATGGCAAGGCTGCACGATAAATACCTGATTGTGGATGATACGGCTTACATTGTGGGCGGCAGAAATACCTACGATTATTTTTTGGGGGATGAAACCGGTTATAAAAATTACGACTGGGACGTGCTGGTTTACGGGGAAGATGCTTTTCCTTCCTTAAAGGAGCTGCAGACATATGCCGGAACCATGTGGGAAAATGCGGACTCCAAGGTAAAATGCGAAGAAAAAAATCCCGGCAGCAGAACCTTAAGGGCGGCGGAGGAACTGAAGGCTTTGTATGAAAAAGGGCTTTCCGAGCATCCCGGATGGTTTGTAAAAAGGGATTACCGGGAGGAAACGGAGCCGGTCAATAAAATAACCATCCTCACCAATCCCGTACAGGCGGGCATCAAGGAGCCGGTACTTTTCTATGAAATGACGGAGCTCATGGCACAAGCCGGAGAGCCTGTTACCTTTCATACGCCGTATATTATGTGCAACGATTATATGATGGAGAGGCTTAAGGAGATATGTGACAGCACGGAAACCACCATGATGACCAATTCTGTAGCCAACAACGGCAATCCCTTCGGGGCGGTGGATTATCACGTGCACAGACAGGCACTGCTCGACACGGGACTTGCGATTTTAGAATATGACAAGGGTGTATCCTATCACGGCAAATGCTTCCGCATCGGAGACAGGCTGACTGCCATCGGCTCCTTTAACTGGGACATGCGCAGCGCCTATCTGGATACGGAAATGATGTTAGTGATTGACAGCGAAATGCTGAATGCACAGATGCGGGACTACATGGAAAGCTATGAACAGGATGCCTTTATCGTAAATGCGGACGGAAGTGTGAAAGAACAGGATGGCGTGCTCCCACAGGCACTCTCCGGCAAACGGAAATGGCGGGTGATACTCATACGACCGTTTGACTCCCTCTTACGGTTTTTGATGTAAGAGGGAATGAAAACGAAAACACAAAAGGCAGGATGAAAACATGGGAATTTGGGAACTATTTGTACTGGCGGTAGGTTTATCAATGGATGCATTTGCCGTTTCTGTCTGTAAGGGCTTGTCCCTGGGAAAGATTAAGTGGAAGCATATGTGCATTGCGGGCCTCTGGTTCGGCGGCTTTCAGGCGCTGATGCCTCTTGCCGGATATTTTCTGGGAAGTCTTTTTGCCGATATTTTTACAAAGTACGCACACTGGATTGCGTTTGTGCTTTTGGTATTTATCGGCGGCAGCATGATTAAGGAGGCGTTCGGCAAGGAAGAAATCAATGCGTCCATGAATTTTCAGAGCATGCTGATCTTAGCCATTGCAACCTCCATCGATGCCCTGGCAGTCGGTGTCAGCTTCGCCTTCCTGCAGGTGAAAATCATACCCGCCGTTTCCTTTATCGGTGTCATTACCTTCCTGTTTTCTGCCGTAGGTGTAAAAATCGGCAGCATTTTCGGAGATAAATACCGCTCCAAAGCAGAAATCTGCGGCGGCGTGATTTTAATTTTAATCGGTTTGAAAACCTTATTGGACGGTATAGGAATTTTAGGATAAGTTTATAGTTTCTTAATTGACTAAAGGTGGTGGGAAAAATACAATAAAGTGTATTACGTGAAAAATATGGAAAGGCATGGTTTGGTATGGGCAAGATTGCAAAGTATCTGGCACAGGCATGGCCGGCTACCCTGATCGTATTCCTGCTGCTGGTGGTTCAGGCGTTCTGCGACCTGAGACTGCCACAGTACACGTCGGACATTGTGGATGTGGGCATCGGACAGGGTGGTATCGAGTATGCGGCGCCGGAAAAATTAAGAGAAGAAACTTATGAAGATTTAAGCCTGTTCATGACAGCAGAAGAAAGAAATACGGTTGCGGGAGCTTACAGGCAGGAAGAAGACGGTACTTATGAGCTTGTAAGCGGGGACAAAGAAACCTGCGAAAAGATAGATGAGGCCATGAAACTTCCCATGGTCTTTCTTTCTATGTTAAACAGCGGTCAGTCACCCTATGACCTTGGTCAGATAAAGGACATGGTGGCAGCAGGCATGGTAACGGAGGAGGATCTGCTTGCCATGCGCGAGCAGGCGCTTGCCAAGATGGGTGATCAGAGCGACACCATAGTAAAAGGGCAGGCGGTGCAGTTTGTAAAGTCCGAATATGAGGCAATGGGCATGGATACCGGCAAAGTGCAGACGGATTTCCTGTGGAAGACCGGATTCAAGATGCTGGGGCTTTCGGCGCTGATGCTTCTGGCGGCCATTCTCACCGGTTATTTTGCTTCCGTAACGGCGGCAAAAATTGGTAAGAATTTAAGAGAGAAAATGTTTGCCAGGGTAATTTCCTTCTCCAGTGAGGAGATGGATAAATTCTCCACCGCATCCCTGATTACCCGCTGCACCAATGATATTCAGCAGGTGCAGATGGTAATTGTAGTCTTGCTGCGTATGGTTCTGTATGCGCCGATTATCGGTGTGGGCGGTGTCATCAAGGTTGTGAACACCGGTACCGGCATGGGATGGATTATCGGCGTGGCGGTAGGTACCATTTTGGCACTCGTGCTGATACTGCTTCTGGTGGCGATGCCGAAGTTCAAGATTTTACAGAGTTTAGTGGACAATATCAACCTGATTTCCCGAGAGATACTGACCGGTGTGCCGGTTATCCGTGCTTTCAGCAGGGAGCACTACGAGGAAAAACGATTTGACAAAGCCAATAAGGACCTGATGCAGACCCAGTTGTTTACCGGCAGGGTCATGAACTTCATGATGCCGGTGATGATGCTCATTATGAATGCCATTACCATTATGATTGTATGGTTCGGCGGCAAAAATATCGATGCGGGCACCATGCAGGTAGGTTCCATGCTGGCGTTTATTACTTACACCATGCAGATTGTCATGGCGTTCTTAATGCTGACCATGGTTTCCATTATGCTGCCGAGAGCGGGTGTGGCAGCGGACCGTATTGAAGAAGTGTTAAAGACAGAGCCGAAGATTACGGATAAAAAGGACGTAAAGGACGCAGAACTTACCGGGATAAAAGGAGAGCTTACCTTTGAAAATGTTGCATTCCGTTACCCGGAGGCAAAAGAGGATGCCCTGCACGACATTTCCTTCACGGCAAAGCCGGGAGAAACCACAGCTATTATCGGAAGCACCGGCTGCGGTAAATCCACACTGCTTAATTTAATTCCCCGTTTCTATGATGTGACAGAGGGACGGATTTTGCTGGACGGCGTGGACATCCGGGATATTTCCCAGCACAAGCTGCGCAGCGTATTGGGACTGGTGCCCCAGAAGGCGGTGCTGTTCTCGGGTGACATTGCTTCCAATGTAAAGTTTGCCCATGAGGACATTTCCGATGAAAAGATGAAGAAGGCGGCGGAAATCGCACAGGCAACGGAATTTATCGACAGCAAGCCGGAAAAATACGAAAGTCCTATTTCCCAGGGCGGCACCAATGTGTCCGGCGGTCAGAAACAGAGGCTTTCCATTGCCAGAGCGGTTGCGGCGGAGCCGAAGATTTTCCTGTTTGACGACAGCTTTTCCGCACTGGACTATAAAACGGACGTGACGCTGCGGAAGGCGCTGGCGCAGAATACGGCGGATGCAACCGTGATTATTGTGGTGCAGCGTATCAGTACCATTCTCCACGCCAACCGGATTATCGTGCTGGAAAACGGCACCATAGCCGGTATGGGAACCCATGAAGAGCTGCTCGCAAACTGTCCTGCTTACCGGGAGATTGCGAAATCCCAGCTTTCCGAAAAAGAGCTGCAAGGAGGTGCAGGCGCATGAGTGAACAGCAGAAAAACAGAGGACCCCGCAGACACGGACCCATGGGCGGCGGCCCCGGAGGCATGATGCCGGGAGAAAAAGCAAAGGACTTTAAGTGTACCTTTGTGAAACTCTTAAAATATATGGGCAACTACAAATATGCCGTGCTGGTGGTGATGCTTTTTGCCGTCGGAGGAACGGTCTTCAATATTTTAGGACCCAAGGTATTAAGCAAGGCGACCACGGAGCTGTTTAACGGTCTGATGGCGAGGATTGCGGGTACCGGCGGTATTGACTTTGAAAAAATAGGCAGAATACTGCTACTGTTACTGGGACTCTACGTGTTAAGCGCCCTGCTTTCCTTTGTGCAGGGTTACCTGATGACGGGAATTGCCCAGAAATTAAGCTATCGTTTTCGAAAGGAAATTTCCGAGAAAATCAACCGTATGCCCATGGCATATTTCGAGTCCCGTACTGTGGGCGAAATTCTTTCCCGTATTACCAACGATGTGGATACCATGGGACAGAACTTAAGCCAGAGCATTACGACACTGATTACGTCCCTGACCACCATCATCGGTGTGCTGGTGATGATGCTTTCCATCAGCCCCCTGATGACCCTGATTGCGCTGGCGATTTTACCCATATCCGGCGGTCTGATAGGTCTGGTCATCAGGTTCTCCCAGAAGCACTTTGTGGCGCAGCAGAATTATCTTGGTAAAATCAACGGACAGATTGAGGAGACCTTCTCCGGGCAGAATATTATCAAAGCATTTAATAAGGAAGAAGATACTCTGAGAGACTTTAAGGAAACTAATGAAGTTCTGTATGCTTCTGCCTGGAAGTCCCAGTTTTTATCCGGACTCATGCAGCCTGTTATGACTTTTGTTGGCAACTTAGGCTATGTGGCGGTGGCTATAAGCGGCAGTATTTTAGCCATTCAGGGTGTGATTGATGTGGGTGAAATCCAGGCGTTCATCCAGTATGTGAAGAACTTTACCCAGCCCATTACCCAGCTCGCCCAGGTGTCCAATCTGTTCCAGTCCACGGCGGCTGCGGCAGAAAGAGTCTTTGAATTCTTAGAGGAAGAGGAAGAAGACATAACGGTGGAAAATCCTGTAAAGCTGTCCCATGTGGACGGTGCGGTTTCCTTTGACCATGTAGGCTTCGGCTATACACCGGACAAAATTGTTATAAAGGATTTCTCCTGTCAGGTGAAGCCCGGACAGACCATTGCGATTGTAGGACCTACAGGTGCCGGCAAGACCACCATGGTAAAACTGCTGATGCGTTTCTATGATGTAAATAAGGGCGCCATTAAGGTGGACGGGCATAATGTAAAGGAATTCAACCGCAGCGACCTTCGGGAAAACTTCGGCATGGTATTGCAGGACACCTGGCTGTTTAAGGGTACGATTATGGAAAATATCCGGTACGGCAAGCTGGATGCTACGGATGAGGAGGTCATAGCGGCAGCCAAGGCAGCCCATGCCCACCATTTCATCCAGACACTGCCGGGCGGCTACCGGATGGAGCTGAATGAGGACGCCAGCAATGTGTCCCAGGGACAGAAGCAGCTCCTTACCATTGCCAGAGCCATTTTAGCGGACAATCCCATCATGATTTTAGATGAAGCCACCAGCTCCGTGGATACCCGCACGGAGGGCAGAATTCAGAAGGCGATGAACAACCTGATGAAGGGAAGGACCAGCTTTGTTATTGCACACAGACTTTCCACCATCAAGGAGGCGGATTTGATTCTGGTAATGAAGGACGGAGACATTGTGGAGCAGGGTACCCACGAAGAACTGCTCCGTAAGAATGGCTTCTACGCAACCCTTTACAACTCGCAGTTTGAGGAAGCCACTGCCTGATAAAAATATTCCTTTTTTGTACATTCTATGTTATAATGAGCCACAGAGAAGCGAGAATGTGATGGAGGCAGTGCATGGGGGCGGAACTCGTAAGAACTTTTGACATATATCAGGTTATCAGCCGCGCTATGGGCGCCATGAATGCACGGCTCTTGAATCATGGTGAGATTGTCGGTTACATTTTTTACAATATGCTGAAGGTGGAAGGCAAGTATAGCGATACTGAGCTGGCGGAATGGGCGTTAATCGGTATGCTGCACGATGTGGGCGCCATCAAGACCAACATGAACAATGCCAGTCTGGCGACCATCGAAACAACCAACGTGTGGGCGCATTCCATTTACGGATATCTGTTTCTGCGTTATCTGTCTCCGGTAGGGGATAAGGCGGAGGTGGTGCTTTACCACCACCTTCCGTACAAGCTGCATGAACAGATAAACAGCCGTTACATAAGGGAAGCACAGTATCTGACCATTGCGGATAAGATGGATTTGTTTGCCCGGGCAGAAGGACACAACATGCCGAGGGATTATTTTTCCACCAAAGGTGATATAGATTTTGCCCAGAAAGCATTAGAGCGTTTTTATGTTGCCCAGAAGAGGTTCCATGTACTGGACAAACTGAAAACCGGCGAATACAAACAGGAAATGAGCGCACTGTTTAAGAGCGCCGCCTTCAATGAACAACAGAAGAAGGGCTTTCTGGAAATGCTGGTGTATTCCATTGATTTCAGGAGCCAGCAGACGGTTATCCATACCATGTCAACCAAGGCGTTTTCCATGGAAATCGGCAAGCTCATGAATGTGGGTACCAGGGATTTGGAAATTCTGTATTACGGCTCTCTTTTACATGACATCGGCAAAATCGTCATTCCGCTTTCCATACTGGAAGCACCGAGACGGCTGACCGATGAAGAAATGCGCATTATGAAGGCTCATGTGGTTATCACCGGCAAGATTCTGGAAGGCATCATGGATGAGCGGATTGTGAATGTGGCATACAGACATCATGAGAAGCTGGATGGCACCGGTTACCCACAGGGACTGCGGGCAGAGGATTTGAGTCAGCTTGAAAGAATTGTTGCGGTGGGAGATATTTTAAGTGCCCTTTACAGCAAGAGAAGCTACAAGGACTCCTTTCCGCCGGAAAAAATAAAAGGTATCTTAAAAGACGATGCCGACAACGGCAAGATAAGCAAAGAGATAGTGGACGTGGTGCTGAAAAAATTTGACGACATCATCAGCCGCTACGAGAAACAGCGTAACCTGACCATGGAACGCTATATGGAAATCACTGCCAAGTACGACAGCATCTACGAGAAATTTAAGGCGTTCGACGCATAACATCTGTGCCGCGGCAGGCACAACCTACAAACAAAACAGCCTGAGTTATTCTTTACAGACCCGCTCGCGCTTCGCAGTCACCGTAGCGGTACATAAGGTGCTAAATGACAGCACCTAAGTACCGACGGTGACTAAGAGTCTGAAAAGAATAAGCTCAGGCTTATTTATGCTTGTAAACAGTGCCAACACCGAACAAACAACACCAACTGCAGGTGAGGAGGGAAGAAGTACCCGCCCCCTCTATGCCTGCCAGCGGCCGGAAGCACCGCAGGGAAGCACAAGCCCGGTGCCGCTTACCGGTAGTCCGATTTCCTCTGCTGCAACCGTTCCGCCGAACTGCTTCTTTACGGTAAGATTTAACATATAGGACAGTACCGCAGGCTGCAGCCCGGTGGTGTAGGAGTTGATGAGGAAGAACAGGGGCTTGTCCGACAGAAGCTTTGCAGTCAGTTCCACAAAGGGGAAGATGTTTTCCTCGATTTTCCAGATTTCACCCTTCGGACCCCTGCCATAGGAGGGCGGATCCATGATAATGCCGTCGTAATGGTTGCCGCGGCGGATTTCCCGTTCCACAAACTTGGTGCAGTCATCCACCAGCCAGCGGATGGGGGCATCGGCAAGGCCGCTGGCTGCGGCATTTTCCTTTGCCCAGGAAACCATGCCCTTGGAGGCATCCACATGGGTGACCTGTGCGCCGGCTTTAGCGGCGGACACAGTGGCGCCTCCGGTGTAGGCAAACAGGTTCAGTACCTTTACGGGGCGACCTGCATGGGCAATCAGATTGGAAAACCAGTCCCAGTTGACAGCCTGTTCCGGGAACAGACCGGTATGCTTGAAACTGAAGGGCTTTAAGTGGAAGGTGAGATCCTTATAGGAAATGCTCCATTCGTCCGGGAGATTTATGAACTCCCATTCGCCGCCGCCCTTGCTGCTCCTGTGGTAATGGCCGTTTTTCTTTTTCCAGCCCGGATGCTCATGCGGTGTGTTCCAGATGACCTGGGGGTCGGGACGTACCAACAGGTATTTTCCCCACCGTTCCAGCTTTTCACCGCCGGAGGTATCCAGCACTTCGTAATCTTTCCAGTTATTTGCAATCCACATGGTAATAAACAAACCTTTCCTTAAATAATTACTTCTATTATATATATTCTTCTCTTATACTACACAGAATTTCCATTCTTTGCAAGAAAAGACTTGTATTTTGCGTTAAGACACTGTAAAATTCATAAATATGTGAAAGATATGTATATTTATACGCAAAGGAGAAAACTTATGAAGGGTGATATGGTAGAACTTGCGGCCTTTATCTGCTACCTGGTGGTAGTGCTGGCTATGGGAGTTTATTTCTTTCTAAAAGGAAAGAAGACTGAATCGGGAGATAAGGATTATTTCTTAGGCGGCAGAAATATGAACGGACTGGTGGCAGCCCTTTCCGCCGGAGCCTCCGATATGAGTGCATGGGTGCTCATGGGACTTCCCGGTTCCATTTATTTATACGGTATGGGTCAGGTATGGATTTCTGTTGGACTTTTAATCGGTACCGTTTGTGCGTGGACCTTTGTGGCGCCGAGGCTTCGCCGGTATTCCATTAAGGCAAACGACTCCATTACCATTCCACAGTTTCTGGTAAACCGTTTCCAGTCCAAAAATCCGGCGCTGCAGATTATCTGTGCCATTATCTTTATTATTGCCTACTGCATCTATGCGGCATCCAGTATTGTGGCATGCGGTTCCCTGTTTGTTACCGTGTTCGGTGTGGTGGAATTCAATCTGTTTGGTCTGCATGTTGTGATGAATGAACTGTTCTACATGATTTTAGCAACCTGCGTTATTTTATTCTATACGTTCTTAGGGGGGTTCAATGCCGTATGCTGGACGGACTTTTTCCAGGGCATGCTGATGCTCTTAGCCCTGCTTACAGCTCCTATCGTGGCGCTGTTTGCCATGCGTGGTGCGGACTTTACACCGCTTGCTCCGGTTGTTACGGGCGAACATTACTACAGCCTCTTATCTACCGGTAAATGGGACTGGGGCAGTATTTCCGATATTGTAAGTGGTTTCGGCTGGGGACTCGGGTATCTGGGTATGCCGCACATCCTTGTGCGTTACATGTCCATCCGTTCCGAAAAGGAAATGAAAAAATCCTGTATTGTGGGTAGCACCTGGACAGCCCTTATTTTAATTATGGCTTCCGCAGTGGCGCTGGTAGGACATGAATACCTGGGTACATACCTGGATGACGGCAGCAAGAGCCTTATCTTTGTATATATGGTAAGAAGCCTGTTCCCGGCATTGCTCTCCGGTGTTCTGCTTTCCGCAATTTTAGCGGCCTCCATGAGTACGGCGGACTCCCAGCTTTTAGCATCCTCCTCCGCATTTGCGTCAGATGTATACAAGCCCGTATTCCGCAAGAATGCTTCCAATAAGGAAATGCTCTGGGCGGGCAGAATAATCGTAGCCGTTATCTCCGTTGTGGCTCTGGTTATTGCATTAAGTCCGAACTGTAAGGGCATCATGGCGCTGGTGGAATGTGCGTGGGCGGCATTCGGCTCCGCATTCGGCCCCACCATCGTGCTTGCGCTATATTGGAAGAGATTTACCTATAAGGGTGCGGTTGCCGGTATTGTGGGCGGCTTTGTGACAGATGCGCTCTGGTATGCGTTCCTGTCGGAAAGCACCGGCCTTTACGAAATCATTCCCGGCTTTGCTGTAGGACTTGCGGCAGCGGTTATCGTATCCCTGCTTGACAGGAAACCTTCCAAAGAAGTGGAAGAAATGTTTGAAGCAGCCAAGGAAAAAACAGAATAATGAAGAAATCGGTCCTTTTTCAAAAAAGTACAATTTAAATACAATTTTTTTGAAAAAGGACTTGCTTTTTTTAGAGGAGTAATGTAAAATACTCCTTGCTGTGGCATGATAGCGATGAAGCGTGAGGTTGCTGCTGATGGGTGATGCCGGATAGCAGGTTTTCCGTGGAGCGAATGTCAAGTTAGGAAACTGACGACAAGTCACTGTACAGACAATCAGGTCTGCCGATAGGCAGAAACAACCGTGAGAAACGAAGCAGTTCAAATACATTGTGTTTGACTGTAGGACACACACGGGAGAGTGTACAGTCACCGCTTGTCGTACTTCAATTAAAAGTGCGAAAAGGAGGCGACTTTTTTTATGGCAACGAGTCAAGTAATGAGAATTACACTGAAAGCGTACGATCATCAGTTAGTAGATGCATCTGCCAAAAAAATCATCGAAACAGTCAAGAAGAATGGAGCTCAGGTAAGCGGACCGGTACCCCTTCCTACTAAAAAGGAAGTAGTTACTATTCTCCGTGCAGTTCACAAGTACAAAGATTCCCGTGAACAGTTCGAGCAGAGAACCCATAAGAGACTTATCGATATCATTACACCGACACAGAAGACAGTTGATGCATTGCAGAGACTGGAAATGCCTGCAGGTGTTTACATTGATATTAAGATGAAGAACAAGTAATTCAACATCTTAAGAAACATAATATCCCCTACTAGTATGGACGCGAGGTATTGGACATCGAATACGGTATGCGCCCCGCTGTAGAATAAACAGGAGGAAAACATGAAGAAAGCAATTTTAGCAACAAAAGTCGGAATGACTCAAATCTTCAACGAAGACGGTGTTCTTGTTCCCGTAACCGTTCTTCAGGCAGGACCTTGTGTGGTAACCCAGGTTAAAACAGTTGAAAACGACGGTTACAGCGCAGTACAGGTTGGCTTCGTAGACAAGAAAGACAAGATCATCAACAAAGATGCAAGCGGAAAGAAAGAAATCGTTCACGCACACGGCGTAAACAAGGCTATGCAGGGACATTTCAAGAAAGCCGGCACGACATCCAAGAGATATGTAAGAGAATTCAAATTTGAAAATGCAGAAGAATATGCTCTCGGTGCAGAGATTAAAGCTGATATCTTCGCAGCAGGCGACAAGATTGATGCTTCCGCAATTTCCAAAGGTAAAGGTTTCCAGGGTGCGATCAAGAGATTTGGTCAGCACAGAGGACCTATGAAGCATGGTTCCAAATTCCATCGTCATCAGGGTTCCAATGGTGCCTGCTCCTCACCCAGCCGTGTATTCAAGGGAAAAGGAATGCCCGGACATATGGGTTGCGTAAAAGTAACCGTTCAGAACCTCGAAGTAGTAAGAGTGGATGCTGACAAGAACTTACTTTTAGTAAAGGGCGCAGTACCCGGTCCCAAGAAAGCATTAGTGACCATTAAAGAAACCGTAAAGGCAGAAAGCTAATCGCTTGCGGCTTGAAGATGAAAGGAGGACTTAGACAGAAATGGCAAACGTATCTGTTTATAACATGGAAGGCAAAGAAGTCGGAACAATCGACTTAAACGATGCTATTTTCGGCGTAGAAGTGAACGAACATCTGGTACACATGGCAGTTGTTCAGCAGCTTGCAAATAATCGTCAGGGTACACAGAAAGCAAAGACACGTTCTGAAGTATCCGGTGGCGGAAGAAAACCTTGGAGACAGAAAGGAACCGGTCATGCAAGACAGGGTTCAACAAGATCTCCCCAGTGGGCAGGCGGCGGTGTTGTATTCGCTCCCGTTCCCAGAGATTACTCTTTCAAATTAAACAAGAAAGAGAAGAGAGCAGCTCTTAAGTCTGCACTGACCAGCAAGGTTCAGGACAAGAAGCTTATCGTGGTTGACGAACTTAAGTTTGACGAAATCAAGACCAAGAGCTTTGCAAACGTTATGAAGAACCTGAACGTAACAAAGGGACTTGTTGTTTTAGCAGAGAACGACGCAAACGTAGTTCTTTCCGCAAAGAACATCCCCACTGTTCAGACCACTTTAACCAACACCTTAAACGTTTATGACGTGATGAAGGCAGGCACTGTTGTTCTTACCAAGGACGCTGTTGCAAAGATGGAGGAGGTATACGCATAATGGCAGACATTAAATACTATGACGTTATCCTCAAACCGGTTATTACCGAAAAGAGTATGGCCGGTATGGGCGAAAAGAAATATACTTTCCTGGTTCATCCGGATGCAAACAAGACACAGATTAAAGAAGCTGTGGAAAAAATGTTCGATGGCGCTAAAGTAGAGAGAGTTAATACCTTGAACTACGACGGAAAGAATAAGAGACGCGGCATGACCACCGGCAAGACTGCTAAGACCAAGAAAGCAGTTGTATGGCTTACCGCTGACAGCAAAGATATCGAAATCTTCGCTGGATTATAAGATTTTTAAGTATGCGGCTTAGGGGCTGCGCAAAATAATTGAGCAAAGGAGATACAACAATGGGAATTAAGACATACAACCCATATACACCTTCGAGAAGAAATATGACCGGTTCTGATTTTTCCGAGATTACCAAGACTGTTCCTGAAAAATCACTGTGCGTATCTTTAGACAAGAGCGCTGGTCGTAACAATCAGGGTAAGATTACCGTCAGACATCGCGGCGGCGGATCCAGAAGAAAATACAGAATCATTGATTTCAAGAGATATAAGGATGGCATTCCTGCAACTGTAATCGGTATCGAATACGACCCGAACAGAACTGCAAACATCGCTCTTATCTGCTATGAAGACGGCGAGAAGGCTTACATTCTTGCACCCGAAGGCCTGACAGACGGCATGAAGGTTATGAACGGTGAGCACGCAGAAGTAAGAACAGGTAACTGCCTGCCTTTGGCTCAGATCCCTGTAGGTACTCAGGTACACAACGTAGAATTATATCCCGGCAAGGGCGGCCAGTTAGTTCGTTCCGCTGGTAACAGCGCACAGCTGATGGCTAAGGAAGGCAAATACGCTACCTTAAGGCTTCCCTCCGGTGAAATGAGAATGGTTCCTCTCAACTGCAGAGCAACCGTTGGTATTGTAGGCAATGTAGACCACAGCCTTGTAAACTTAGGTAAAGCAGGACGTAAGCGTCACATGGGTATCCGTCCTACCGTTCGCGGTTCCGTTATGAACCCTAACGACCATCCTCACGGTGGTGGTGAAGGCAAGACCGGTATCGGACGTCCGGGTCCCTGCACTCCTTGGGGCAAACCTGCACTCGGCTTAAAGACACGTAAGAAGAAAAACAAGTCCAATAAGCTGATTGTAAGAAGAAGAGACGGCAAGGCCATCAAATAATTAAGGAGGAGAGACAATGGCTAGATCACTGAAAAAAGGACCTTTCGCAGACAAGAGCCTGTTAAAAAAGGTTGACGCATTAAATGCATCAGGACAGAAGCAGGTTATCAAGACCTGGTCCCGTCGTTCTACAATTTTCCCTTCTTTTGTGGGACATACAATTGCAGTACATGACGGTAGAAAGCACGTTCCTGTATATGTAACAGAAGATATGGTTGGACACAAGCTCGGCGAGTTCGTTGCAACCAGAACATTTAGAGGACATGGAAAAGACGAAAAGAAGTCAAAAGTAAGATAATTTCACTTCCATAGTTGAAAGGAGGATCAATTCTATGGCTAAGGGACATAGAAGTCAAATTAAAAGAGAAAGAAACGCGCAGAAAGATACAAGACCTTCAGCTAAGATCTCTTACGCAAGAGTTTCTGTTCAGAAAGCATGTTTCGTATTGGATGCCATCAGAGGCAAGGATGTTCAGACTGCTCTGGCAATCTTAACCTATAATCCCAGATATGCATCAAGCGTTGTAAAGAAGTTATTGGAATCTGCAGTAGCCAATGCTGAAAATAATAATGGTATGAATCCTGCTAACCTTTATGTTGCAGAATGCTTCGCCAACAAGGGACCTACCATGAAGAGAGTAAGACCCAGAGCACAGGGCAGAGCATACAGAATTGAGAAGCAGATGAGCCACATCACCGTTATTCTGGATGAGAAGAAATAGGAAGGGAGTCAAGAGTTATGGGACAGAAAGTTAATCCTCACGGCCTTAGAGTCGGCGTTATTAAAGATTGGGATTCTAAATGGTACGCTGATGCTGAATTCTCTGACTATTTAGTAGAGGACTACAACATCAGAAAGTATCTGAAGAAGAAATTATATGCTGCAGGTGTTTCCAAGATTGAAATCGAAAGAACATCTGACAGAGTAAAAGTTATCATCTATACCGCAAAGCCCGGTGTTGTAATCGGTAAGGGCGGTGCAGAAATCGAAGTAACTAAGGCAGAACTTGCCAAGCTTACCGGCAAGAAGGTTTTAGTTGACATCAAAGAAATCAAGAGACCGGATAAGGATGCACAGCTCGTTGCAGAAAACATTGCACAGCAGCTTGAAAACCGTGTATCTTTCAGACGTGCCATGAAGTCCTGCATGGGCAGAACCATGAAGGCAGGTGCACAGGGTATCAAGGCTTCCTGTTCAGGACGTCTGGGCGGTGCAGATATGGCTCGTACCGAGTTCTACAGCGAGGGAACAATTCCTCTGCAGACATTGAGAGCAGATATTGACTATGGCTTCGCAGAAGCTGACACCACATACGGTAAGGTTGGTGTTAAGGTTTGGATTTACAAAGGCGAAGTTCTTCCCACTAAAAATCAGGAAGGGAGCGAGAAATAATTATGTTAATGCCTAAGAGAGTAAAGCGTCGTAAACAGTTCCGCGGCAGTATGGCAGGTAAAGCTATGAGAGGCAATACCTTAAGTTACGGCGAATTCGGTCTGGTTGCAATAGAGCCTTGCTGGATCAAAGCAAATCAGATTGAAGCAGCCCGTATTGCTCTTACCCGTTATACCAAGCGTACCGGTAAAGTATGGATTAAGATTTTCCCGGATAAGCCCGTAACCGTTAAGCCTCTTGGAACTCGTATGGGTTCCGGTAAAGGTGCCGTTGATGGTTGGGTAGCAGTTGTTAAACCTGGACGTGTAATGTTTGAAATCGCAGGAGTTCCCGAGGAATCTGCAAGAGAAGCATTACGTCTTGCAATGCACAAGCTTCCTTGCAAGTGCAAGGTAGTTTCTAAAGCAGATCTGGAAGGCGGTGTGGCAGAAAATGAATAAATTCGTAGAAGATTTGAGAAATAAATCAGATGCAGAATTAGCACAGGAATTAGTTGCTGCAAAGAAAGAACTTTTCAATTTGAGATTCCAGAACGCAACCAATCAGTTGGACAATACAGCAAGAATTAAAGAAGTAAGAAAAAATATTGCCCGTATTCAGACTGTTATTACCGAGAAAGCAAACGCATAATCGGTTTCGTTCACAAGGCCCCATGAGGGTGGAATTTCAGAAAGGAGATTTTGATCGTGGAAAGAAATTTAAGAAAAACACGTACCGGTAAGGTAATCAGCAATAAGATGGATAAGACAATCGTTGTTGCTATTGAAGAGCATGTTAAGCATCCCCTTTACAAGAAGATCGTAAAAGATACTTACAAATTAAAGGCTCATGACGAAAACAATGAATGCAATATTGGCGATACCGTTAAAGTAATGGAAACAAGACCTCTCTCCAAGGATAAGAGATGGAGACTTGTTGAAATCGTTGAAAAGGCTAAATAATCCAGGCCTAAAGAGAATTTCGGTACAATTTTGGAAGGAGAAATAACATGGTTCAGCAAGAGAGCAGACTTAAGGTTGCTGATAACACCGGTGCAAAGGAACTTCTCTGCATCAGAGTTATGGGCGGCTCTACAAGAAGATATGCACAGATTGGCGATATCATTGTTGCTTCTGTTAAAGATGCAACACCAGGCGGCGTTGTAAAAAAAGGTGATGTAGTAAAGGCTGTTGTCGTTCGTTCCGTTAAAGGCGCACGTCGTAAAGATGGTTCTTACATCAAATTTGATGAAAATGCTGCAGTAATCATCAAAGATGACAAGACTCCGAGAGGAACTCGTATCTTTGGACCGGTAGCGAGAGAACTTCGTGAGAAGCAGTTCATGAAGATTGTTTCCCTTGCACCCGAAGTATTATAAGGAGGTATCCCATGGCTACATTAAAAATCAAAAAAGGTGATACCGTAAAGGTCATCGCCGGCAAAGATAACGGCAAGGAAGGCAAAGTTATTGCCGTAGACCACAAGAACAGCAAGGTAACAGTTGAAGGCGTAAACATGATTACAAAGCATGCAAAACCTTCTCAGGCTAACCCCAACGGCGGAATTCTTCAGAAAGAAGCTCCGATTGACCTGTCCAACGTAATGTATGTTCACGAAGGAAAGGTTACCAGAATCGGCTTCAAGGTAGAAGACGGCAAAAAAGTTCGTGTTGCTAAGACAACCGGCAAAGTGATTGATTAATTCGGGGAAGGAGGAAACAAAGCGTGAGCAGACTTAAAGATTTATATAACAGTGAAATTAAAGACGCCATGGTTAAGAAGTTCGGTTACAAGAACGTAATGGAAATCCCCAAGATTGACAAAATCGTAATCAACATGGGCGTTGGTGAAGCAAAGGAAAACGCAAAGGTTCTGGAAGGCGCTGTTAAGGATATGGAAACCATTACCGGACAGAAAGCTATTCTGACCAAGGCTAAGAATTCCGTAGCAAACTTCAAAATCCGTGAAGGTATGCCTATCGGATGCAAGACCACCTTACGTGGTGACAAGATGTATGAGTTCCTGGATCGTCTGGTAAACTTGGCATTACCCCGTGTACGTGACTTCAGAGGTGTAAACCCTAACGCATTCGACGGCAGAGGTAACTATGCACTTGGTATTAAGGAACAGATTATCTTCCCTGAAATCGAATATGATAAGGTAGATAAGGTAAGAGGTATGGATATCATTATCGTAACCACCGCAAAGACAGATGAAGAGGCACGTGAATTATTAAGATTATTCAACATGCCCTTCGCTAAATAGGAGGTAAATTCATGGCTAAGACATCTATGAAGTTAAAACAGCAGCGTAAGCCCAAGTTCTCTACCCAGGCTTACACACGTTGCAAGATCTGCGGACGTCCCCATTCTGTTTTAAGAAAATATGGAATTTGCAGAGTTTGCTTCCGTGAACTTGCATATAAGGGACAGATTCCCGGCGTGAAGAAAGCAAGCTGGTAAGGATGAAAAGATTTCCTAAGCCGGCATAAAACGCCGACTAAGAAAATCTAAGTTTCATCCCCGGAAGAATGCCTGCGGCATTCTTTGGGGCTTGCACGGTACCATCTGAAGTTTATCAGACTCTTTAGAGTCTGGTTTTCGAGATGGGGGCGAATTCAATTATTTAAGCATGGTTCAAGTCAAAATTATAAGGAGGAAACTAAATCATGACTATGAGTGATCCTATTGCAGATATGCTTACAAGAATCCGTAACGCAAACACTGCAAAACATGACACAGTTGATGTTCCTTCTTCCAAAATGAAACTGGCTATTGCACAGATTTTATTAGAAGAAGGCTATATTAAGAAATACGATATCGTAGAAGAGGGCAACTTCAAGACCATCCGCATTACTTTAAAGTACAATGCAGATAAGACCGAAAGAATCATCTCCGGTATCAAGAGAATCAGCAAGCCCGGTCTTCGTGTATATGCCGGCAAGGAAGATCTGCCTAAGGTACTCGGCGGACTCGGTATTGCAATCATTTCCACAAACCAGGGTGTTGTAACCGACAAGAAGGCAAGAGAGCTGCAGGTTGGCGGCGAAGTTCTTGCATTCGTATGGTAATTAACCGGAAACTATAAACCTAATAAAATATTATAGGAGGTACGGGCATGTCACGTATAGGTAGAATGCCAATCGCAATTCCTGCAGGCGTAACTGTAGAGGTTGCAGAAAATAACAAAGTGACCGTTAAGGGTCCTAAGGGAACTCTTGAGAGAGTTCTTCCTCACGAGATGGAAATCAAAGTTGAGGGCGCAGAAGTAGTAGTTTCAAGACCCAATGATTTAAAGAAAATGAAATCTTTACATGGTTTAACCAGAACTCTTATTCATAACATGGTAGTCGGTGTTACCGAAGGCTATGAAAAGAAGCTGGAAGTAAACGGTGTAGGTTACAGAGCAGCTAAGTCCGGTAAGGTTCTGACCTTATCCTTAGGATACTCTCATCCCGTAGAGATGACCGATCCCGAAGGTATCGAAACAGTTCTTGATGGACAGAACATCATTATCGTAAAAGGTATTGATAAAGAAAAAGTTGGCCAATTCGCAGCTGAAATCAGAGATAAGAGAAGACCTGAACCTTACAAGGGCAAGGGTATTAAGTATGCTGATGAGACAATCAGACGTAAAGTTGGTAAGACCGGTAAGAAATAACAGATAAGGAGAGTATGAAAATGGTTAGTAAAGAATCAAGACAAGAAATTCGTGTTAAAAAGCACATGAGAATACGTAACCGTTTCAGCGGTACTGCCGAAAGACCCCGTCTGGCCGTATTCAGAAGCAATAATCATATGTATGCTCAAATTATCGACGATACAGTTGGTAACACATTAGTATCTGCTTCCACTCTTGAAAAAGAAATCAAGGCAGAGCTGGAAAAGACCAATAACGTTGATGCAGCAGCATATCTTGGAACTGTAATTGCAAAGAGAGCACTGGAAAAAGGCATCTCTGAAGTAGTCTTTGATAGAGGCGGCTTTATATACCAGGGTAAAATCGCAGCATTAGCTGAAGCAGCCAGAGAAGCTGGCTTACAATTCTAGGAAAGGGAGAAGACATATGAAACAGACAATCGTAGATGCAAGTCAGCTTGAATTAATGGATAAGGTCGTTGTTATTAAGCGTGTATCCAAGACTGTAAAGGGTGGACGTACCATGCGTTTTACCGCTTTAGTAGTAGTTGGTGACGGCAACGGTCATGTAGGCGCAGGACTTGGCAAGGCTGTAGAAATTCCTGAAGCAATCCGTAAGGGTAAAGAAGATGCCATGAAGCACATCGTAAATGTTGCTATGGATGAAAACAACAGTATTACACACGACTTCATTGGTACTTATGGCTCCGCTAATGTTCTTTTGAAGAAGGCTCCCGATGGTACCGGTATCATCGCTGGTGGTCCTGCTCGTATCGTTTGCGAACTTGCAGGTATCAAGAATATCCGTACCAAATCTCTGGGCTCCAACAATAAGCAGAACGTTGTTCTGGCAACCATTGCAGGCTTAAGCAAGCTGAAGTCCCCGGAAGAAGTAGCTAAAAACCGTGACAAATCAGTAAACGAAATCCTCGCTTAATCGGGCAACCGGTTAAACAAATGGTTTGAAAGGAGAAAAAAGACAATGGCAGAGAATAAAATGTTAAAAATCACATTAGTTAAGTCCACCATTGGAGCTGTTCCCAAGAACAAGGCAACAGCACTTTCCATGGGACTGAGAAAACTGAACAAGTCTGTTATCCTTCCGGATAATGCAGCTACAAGAGGACAGATTCAGCAGATTAGTCATTTAATTAAAGTAGAAGAAGTATAAACGGATAGGAGGTGTCAGAATGGAATTATCAAATTTAAGACCCGCAGAAGGTTCCAAGCACAGTGATAATTTTAGAAGAGGCCGTGGACATGGTTCAGGTAATGGCAAGACTGCCGGTAAGGGACATAAGGGACAGAAAGCACGTTCCGGAGCACCCAGAATCGGTTTTGAAGGTGGTCAGATGCCTTTATACAGACGTATTCCTAAGAGAGGCTTCACCAACAGAAATACAAAGGATATCGTTGCAATCAACTTAAGTGCTCTTGAAGTTTTTGATAACGGCAGCACCGTAGATGTAAATGCACTTATGGAAGCAGGCATTATCAAGAACCCCAGAGATGGCGTAAAGATCCTTGGAAATGGAGAGTTAACTAAGAAGCTTACGGTTAAGGCTGATGCGTTCAGCGCTTCCGCTAAAGAAAAAATCGAAGCTCTTGGTGGAAGTGCAGAGGTGATGTAATATGCTTACAACACTGAAAAATGCATTTAAAATCAAGGATATCAGAAAAAAAATCTTTTATACCTTCGTAATGCTCGTTATTATCCGTATCGGCTCTACACTGCCGGTACCGGGCATTAACGGAGAAACCTTCCGCGCCTGGTTTGCTCAGCAGACCAGCGGAATGGGAGGCGCTTTAAGCTTCTTTGATGCCATTACAGGTGGTTCCTTTACCAATATGTCCATCCTGTCATTGAACATCAACCCGTACATCACATCCTCTATTATCATTCAGCTTCTTACCATTGCAATTCCGAAGCTGGAAGAAATGCAGAAGGACGGCGAGGACGGCAGAAAGAAGTTAGCATCCATAACCCGTTATGTGACCGTAGCTCTGGCACTGATTCAGGCAAGTGCAATGGCAATTGCTTTTGCAAACCAGGGTATCATGGCGCGTAACGCACTGAACATCATTACCGCTATCGTAACCATGACGGCAGGTAGTGCATTCCTTATGTGGGTCGGTGAAAGAATTACCGAAAACGGCGTTGGAAACGGTATTTCCATTGTCCTGGTAATCAACATCATTTCCCGACTGCCTCAGGATCTTTACAATCTGTATCAGCAGTTCGTGAAGGGCAAGCCTTTCGCAAGCGCCGCTCTTGCAGCCGTAATCATTCTGGCAATCATCGTCCTGATGGTTGTACTGGTTATCATCTTAAACGATGGTACACGTAAGATTCCCGTGCAGTATGCACAGAAGGTACAGGGCAGAAGACTTGTAGGCGGACAGTCCTCCAGTATTCCCTTAAAGGTAAATACCGCAGGCGTTATCCCCATCATTTTTGCACAGTCCTTACTGCAGTTCCCGCTGATTATCAGCTCCTTTGTAAAATATAATACCGCCGGTGTTTGGGCAGAAATCTTAAAATACTTAAACTCCGGTAACTGGTGCAGCTTACAGCAGCCCAAGTATACGATTGGTATGTTAGTATACATCGTACTGGTTATCTTCTTTGCTTACTTCTATACCTCCATTACCTTCAATCCTTTGATGGTAGCGGACAACATGAAGAAGCAGGGCGGATTTATTCCCGGTATCAGACCCGGCAAGCCGACAAGTGATTACCTGACAAAGGTTCTTAATTATGTCATCTTCATCGGTGCGGTCGGTCTTACCATTATCGGTATTCTGCCGTACATTTTCAATGGTATTTTCAAAGCAAGCGTTTCCTTCGGTGGAACCAGCCTTATCATTATTGTAAGTGTTATTTTGGAGACCATGAAACAGATTGAGTCCCAGATGCTTGTCAGAAATTACAAAGGTTTTTTAAATGATTAAAACTTAGTATCCGGAGCAAAACTCCGGATACTTTTTTGATTTCCGTGTTGTTTTTTTCATTATCATGTTGCAAACATCGCAAATACACTGTAAAATAAGTAATGTTAGGCTTATAAAGCACAGAAAGGCATGGTGAATATATGAAGATAATTATGTTGGGCGCTCCGGGCGCAGGCAAAGGTACACAGGCCAAGATGATTGCTGACAAATATCAGATTCCTCACATTTCCACAGGAGATATTTTCCGCGCAAACATCAAGAACGGCACAGAACTTGGTAAAGAAGCAAAGAAGTACATGGATCAGGGACTTTTGGTACCCGATGAACTGACTGTAAAAATTCTTTTGGACAGAGTGGCACAGCCCGACTGTGCAAACGGTTACGTGCTGGACGGTTTCCCCAGAACCATTCCCCAGGCAGAAGTACTGGACAAAGCGCTTACCGAATTAAACGATAAAATCGACTATGCAATCAACGTAGACGTTCCCGATGAAAACATCGTAAAGAGAATGTCCGGCAGACGCGCATGCGTAGCCTGCGGTGCAACCTACCACATCGAGCACATTCCTCCCAAGAAGGAAGGTGTATGCGACAAGTGCGGCGAGCCCCTTATTCTTCGTGACGATGACAAGCCGGAAACCGTCTTAAACCGTCTGAAGGTTTACCATGACCAGACACAGCCCCTGATCGATTTCTATACCGGGAAGGGTGTATTAAAGAGCGTAGACGGCACTGTGGATATGCAGGATGTCTTTGCATCCATCGTTGCCATCTTAGGTTAAGAAAGGCAAAAGAAATGGCAATAACAGTAAAATCTGCAAGAGAAATAGAACTCATGCGGGAATCCTGCAAGCTGCTTGCAGATGTATTCCAGAACATGGAGAGAGCGGTAAAACCGGGAATGTCCACCATGGACATCAATATTCTCGGAGACAAACTTATCAGAGGGCACGGATGCATTCCGAATTTCCTGCATTACAACGGATATCCGGCATCCATCTGCGTATCCGTAAACGATGAAGTCGTACACGGCATCCCCATGAAGCATCATATTTTACAGGAAGGTGATATCGTCAGCCTGGATGCTGGCCTTATTTACAAAGGATATCACTCCGATATGGCAAGGACCATTGCAGTGGGCGAAGTCAGCGAAGAAGCAAAGCTTTTAATGGAAAGAACCAGACAGAGCTTTTTTGAAGGTATCAAATATGCCAAAGACGGCAACCATCTTCATGACATTTCCAATGCGATTGATGCTTACATTTCACAGTTTGGCTATGGTATTGTAAGAGACCTTGTGGGTCACGGTATCGGTACCGCCCTGCACGAAGATCCCCAGATTCCCAACTTTGCACAGAGGAGAAAGGGACCCAGGCTGCAGGCAGGTATGACACTGGCAATCGAACCCATGATAAACATCGGCAGACCCGATGTCGTATGGCTGGATGATGACTGGACGGTTGTTACGGAAGACGGTTCCCTCTCCGCACATTATGAGAATACCATTCTTATAACGGATGGCGAGCCCGAAATCCTGACTCTCTATTAATCCCGTTAATAAAGGAGAAGTCCATGGAGACATTAACAGGTATGTACGCCTATTCCAAGGCCGGTCACGATAAAGGAACACTGTACCTTATTATAAAAGAGGATAAAGAGTCTGTCACACTTTGTGACGGACTCCTTAAAACCATAGAGCATCCCAAGAAAAAGAATAAAAAACATATTCAGCCGGTAAAAAGAAGCGATGACGCACTGCGGAAAAAGCTTTTGGCAGGGGATGCCATCCGAAATGAGGAAATTAAAAGAAGCATCAAAATCATGGAAAGTGAGGAGGTAAAAAATGTCTAAGGCAGATGTAATCGAAATCGAGGGAACCGTTATTGAAAAGCTTCCCAACACCATGTTCCAGGTAGAGCTGGAAAATGGACACAAGGTTCTGGCACACATCAGCGGTAAGCTGAGACAGAATTTCATTCGTATTCTTCCGGGCGATAAGGTAACATTGGAATTATCCCCCTATGATTTGTCAAAGGGAAGAATTATCTGGAGAGATAAATAAATTTATCTCTGCAAATTTTCTAAAAAATACTTGTAAACCAAGCAACTACATGCTATAATGTAAAACGGTCTTTTTTGAAAGGAGGGTTTAACGTGAAGGTTAGATCATCAGTAAAACCGATTTGCGAAAAGTGCAAAATCATCAAAAGAAAAGGACGTATCAGAGTAATCTGCGAAAATCCGAAACACAAACAGAGACAGGGATAATCACCAACCTGGTTTATGAATCAGGTATGTGAGTTCTTGTCCCATTATTGTATGCGGCTGAAAATACCCGTGTAATAAAAACACGGGCTTTTTATAGATAATGGCGGAGCTTGCGGGAGATTACTTGTTGATACCGGTTCGGTATGTCCGTTCCGGAAAGATCGGATTGAACGATTGACGTCCGGTTGGGTGAAAGCCCCAATCAACTTAGTAACTATTGAATGGAGGAAAACGTAAATGGCTCGTATTGCAGGTGTTGACTTACCTAGAGAAAAACGTGTGGAGATTGGTTTGACTTATGTCTATGGAATTGGCAGAGTAACAGCAAACAAAATCCTCGCAGAAGCAGGTGTAAATCCTGATACCCGTGTCAGAGAGCTGACAGATGACGAAGTAAAGAAAATCAGTGAAGCTATGGAAAAGTTAGACGTAACTGTAGAAGGTGATTTAAAGAGAGAAATCGCTCTGAACATCAAGAGATTACAGGAAATCGGCTGCTATCGTGGCGTTCGTCATCGTAAAGGTCTGCCCGTTCGTGGTCAGAAAACAAAGACCAATGCAAGAACACGTAAGGGTCCTAAGCGTACAGTAGCAAACAAGAAGAAATAATTGACTTCTTGACTGTACCAACCAGACAAATATTTTCGTAACTGTAGACAAAATTGAGAAAGTAGGTTAGTTTATCATGGCTAAGAAAGCAACAGTAGCTAATAAGAAAGTCGCTAAGAAGCGCGTAAAGAAAAACGTTGAACGCGGACAGGCACATATTCAGTCTTCTTTTAACAATACCATTGTTACTCTGACTGATAGCGAAGGCAATGCATTAAGCTGGGCAAGTGCCGGTGGTCTTGGATTTAGAGGTTCAAAGAAATCTACTCCGTATGCAGCTCAGATGGCAGCAGAAACCGCTACCAAGGCTGCTTTAATTCATGGATTAAAGACAGTAGATGTATTTGTAAAGGGACCTGGTTCAGGACGTGAAGCAGCAATCCGTGCTCTTTCAGCATGTGGTCTGGAAGTAACAAGCATTCGTGACGTAACACCCGTTCCTCACAACGGATGCCGTCCGCCTAAGAGACGTCGTGTGTAGTACCCTGTACTGACACGGTATTTAACATGAGTTGGAAGAAAGTAGCGTAAATTACGCACTGTAAACAATAGTAAGAGGCTTGACCTCACAGAAAGGAATTAAAACAATGGCAGTTAATAAAGTACCTGTACTGAAAAGATGTAGAAGCTTAGGTCTTGAACCCGCATACCTGGGTTATGACAAGAAATCCAACAGAACCTCTGCAAGAGCAGGCAAGAAGATGAGCGAGTATGGTCTCCAGTTAAGAGAGAAGCAGAAAGCAAAATTCATCTACGGCGTTCTGGAAAAGCCTTTCAGAAACTACTATGAAAAGGCTGATAGAATGAAGGGTATGACCGGTGAAAACCTTATGACTCTTCTGGAGAGCAGACTTGACAGCATCATTTTCAGAATGGGCTTTGCAAGAACAAGAAGAGAAGCAAGACAGATCGTTGGTCATAAGCATGTATTAGTAAACGGCAAGTGCATCAACGTACCTTCCTATTTAGTTAAAGCTGGGGATGTAATCGAAATCAGAGAAAAATCCAAATCTTTACAGAGATACAAAGATATCGTGGAAGTTACCGGCGGAAGATTAATTCCCGAGTGGCTGGATGTAGATATCGAAGCATTAAAAGGAACTGTAAAGGCACTCCCTACCAGAGAACAGATCGATGTTCCCGTAGACGAGATGCTTATTGTCGAATTATATTCTAAATAAGCCTTAATTAAAATTGTTCGTAAAGGAGGGTATTTGCAGTGTTTGATTTTGAAAGACCTAATATTGAGGTTGCTGAGATTTCCGAAGACAAAAAGTATGGCAGATTCGTGGTTGAACCTTTGGAAAGAGGTTACGGCATTACACTCGGTAATTCTTTAAGAAGAATTATGCTTTCTTCCCTGCCCGGCGCAGCAGTCAGCCAGGTGAAGATTGAAGGTGTGTTACACGAATTCAGTTCCATTCCCGGAGTAAAAGAAGATGTAACCGAGATCATCATGAATATCAAGAGTCTTGCAATCAGAGACAACAGCGAAACCAACGAGCCCAAGACCGCTTATATCGAGTTTGAAGGCGAAGGTGTGGTACATGCTTCTGATATCCAGGCAGACCAGGATATTGAAATCATGAATCCGGATTTGGTTATTGCTACCTTAAGCGGCGGCAAGGACACCAAATTATACATGGAACTTACCATCACAAAAGGCAGAGGTTATGTCAGCGCCGATAAGAACAAAACGGATGATCTGCCGATTGGCGTAATCGCTATCGATTCCATTTATACACCGGTTGAAAGAGTCAATGTGACAGTAGAAAATACCCGTGTAGGTCAGATTACAGACTTTGATAAGCTTACATTGGATGTATATACCAATGGTACCTTAGAGCCCGATGAAGCTGTCAGCCTGGCTGCAAAAGTACTCAGCGAACATTTAAGCCTTTTCATTGATTTATCCGAAAATGCCAAGACTGCAGAAGTCATGATTGAAAAAGAAGATGATGAAAAAGAAAAGGTAATGGAAATGAGTATTGACGAACTGGAGTTATCCGTTCGTTCCTACAACTGCTTAAAGAGAGCAGGTATCAATACTGTAGAAGAACTTACCAATAAGACTTCTGAAGATATGATGAAGGTTCGTAACCTCGGACGTAAGTCTCTGGAAGAAGTTTTAGCTAAGTTAAAAGAACTGGGATTACAGTTAAAGCCCAGTGATGAATAAAAAGAACTCACTGCAGTAAAGCCGACAGGTATGCAGTAAGTTTCCCTAAGTGGCAAAGCAACCGCATTCGGTATGTAAGTCCAATGTGCGAAGCCGGATGTACCATGAAAGAGAGGAAATAAAAATGGCAAAGTATAGAAAGCTTGGCAGAACAAGCAGCCAGAGAAAAGCATTATTAAGAAACCAGGTAACCGCACTGTTAAACAACGGTAAAATCGTTACCACCGAAGCAAAAGCAAAAGAAGTTCAGAAAATCGCTGAAGGCATCATTGCTTTAGCTGTAAAAGAAAAAGACAACTTCGAAGAAGTTACCGTAAAAGCTAAGGTTGCCCGCAAGGACAAAGACGGCAAGAGAGTAAAGCAGATCGTTGATAAGGAAACCGGTAAGGTTCTTTCCGAAACACATCGCGACAAAGACGGTAAGATTATGAGAGTTGAAAACGGTGTTACCGTTACCGTTTACGACGAAGTAGAAAAGAAGATTAAGAAGGATATGCCTTCCAGACTTCATGCTCGCCGTCAGATGTTAAAGGTATTAAATCCTGTAGTGGAAGTTCCTACCGCAGCAGCAGGTAAGAAGAAAAACACCAAGGAAGTTGACCTTGTAGCAAAGCTTTTCGATGAAGTAGCACCCAAGTATGCAGACCGTAAGGGTGGTTATACCAGAATCATCAAAATTGGTCAGCGTAAGGGCGATGCAGCTATGGAAGTAGTTCTTGAGTTAGTTTAATAGCTGATTTCATAACACAAACATAAAAGGATTGATGGAAACATCAGTCCTTTTTTATTTTATGATAGCGCAATCTTGCCTCGCAGATGTGTGAAATGCTTTAATACAATACAGATAATTTGTGAAGTTTATACAAAATTAACATAAAAATCATCTAATTATAGAAAAAATTGTGTATTTATGATATAATAGTTCCGTCAAGCAAATCAGCAATAGAGCTACTTGCAGATAATATTGCTGATTTATTTGACGGATAAACGAATATGAGCAAGTAGAGCGATAGCTCGGATTGTGAATATTTGTTTACGATTTCGACAGTTCGGAGAACGAAGAAATCGTAACTATGCGACATTAACGAGAGAATGTCCTGCAGCGCAGGACGAGAAGCGCGACAGCGCTTATTCTCGAGTCTGAAGGGCATTGCAAATAGAGCGACAGTTCGAAGAAATCGTAACTATGCGACATTAACGAGAGAATGTCCTGCAGCGCAGGACGAGAAGCGCGACAGCGCTTATTCTCGAGTCAGAAGGGCATTGCAAATAGAGCAACAGTTCGAAGAAATCGTAACTATGCGACATTAACGAGAGAATGTCCTGCGGAAATATGAGGGACAGGGGAGGAAATTCCATATGAAGATGCAGTCAAAATTACTCTTGGTTTCTTTAACACCGCTGCTGATAATCGGTGTTCTGGTGTGCGTACTCAGCGGTATCAAAATCAACACGGTTGTCACAGGTACCATTGAGAACGGCTTAAAGGGCGTAGCCACTGCAGTAAGAGATACTTTGTGGAATACGGATAAAAACTCCGATTACCGGATCACAGAAGACGGAGAACTGTATAAAGGTGATTTCTATGTTTCCGGTGGTATTACCATTGTAGACAATATCAAAAGAGCTACCGGCATGGAGGTCATTATTTTTTATAAAGACACCTGTATTCTGACTTCTGTTGTGGACGGAAACGGAAAGCGAATTGTGGGTACGAAGGCTGCCGACAACATCGTATTGGAAGTATTAAGAAAAAAAGGAGATTATTTCTCGACGGAAGATGAAATTTTAGGACAGAAATATTTTGGATATTATATCCCCCTGAATGACCGTAATATGAACCCCATCGGTATGATATTTGCCGGTATGCCCCAGACACAGGCCAAGGCACAGATTATGGAGATTATAGGTGTTATAATTGCCATTATCAGCAGCATGACCATCCTGGCAGCCATTCTGTTGTTCTTTATCGTCAGGAGGCTGGTACGTGCCCTGCACAAAGGAACAAACGCTCTGGAAGAGGTTGCTCAGGGCAATCTGAATATCTCTCTGGATGAGAATACCTTAAAGCGAAAAGATGAGGTCGGAAAGATTTCCAGAGCCATTATAAAGCTCAGAGAAGAATTAGTATCCATTATCGGCAACATGAAAAAGCACAGTGACGAACTGGCGGCTTCTGCAGAATACCTGGACCAGAAGATGACAGAGACGACAGATACCCTGTCACAGGTGGAAAAAGCCGTCAGCGAGGTATCGGACAGTACCACAAGCCAGGCATCCGAAACACAGAATGCTACCCAAAATGTTATTGAAATCGGCGATATGGTGGCAGATACGGCAAAAGAAGCCGAAACCATGTATGTGAATGCAAAGAACATGAGTAAGCTTGGCAACGAAGCCTTTGAAACTCTGCATGAGCTGCAGGATATCAATGCGTACGCCAAGGAGTCCATTGATGCCATTTACGAACAGACCAACAATACGAATGATTCCGTACATAAAATCAGAGAAGCAACGAGCCTGATTACCTCTATTGCAGAGGAAACCAACCTGTTGTCCTTAAATGCCTCTATTGAAGCGGCAAGGGCAGGCGTACAGGGCAGAGGCTTTGCGGTAGTAGCATCCCAGATACAGAAGCTGGCAGAGCAGACTAACGAGTCAGCCAGACATATTGAAGAAATTATTTCTTCCCTGCTTGCCGATTCCGAACGTGCTGTACAGACCATGGATGTAGTAAAAGAAAACATGGAAAAGCAGACGGAAAATGTAATCAGAACGGATAAAAGATTTGAAGAGGTATTAAAAGGTATAGCTGAGTCCCTGCAGGCAATTAACCGTATCACAGTGAAGACGGAAGAGATGGATAAAGCGAGAGTCAACGTGGTTGATACCGTACAGAACCTGTCCGCCATTGCAGAGGAGAATGCGGCAAGTACACAGGAGAGCTCGGCATCCATCACTGAAATCAGCGCTTCTATTTCCAATATTGCCGAAAAGGCAGGAGAGCTGAAGGATATCGCCAACCAGATGGAAGAAAGAATGCAGGTATTTAAGATGAACGGTGACGAAGAATAAAAAGCACCACCGGTTAAGGCAATGCTTTCTGGAAATGCTGGTAATCCTTGCTCGAGTTCCAGTTGCCGCCCCATGTGAAGCCGTGTTCCGTAAACAGCCGGTAACACAGGTCATCAGGGTCAATTTTATAAGGGAAAGAAACTGTGCGGTCAGCATAGGCTTCTCCTTCTACGGGAGAAACCGTCTGACCGCCTTTTTTATCGTAGCGGATGTACGGATTGTAAAGCGGATTGATATCAATCGCAAGACCTAAGGCATGTCTGGAGAGGGATTTTGTGCCGTCCACCACGCGATAATTAAAGCAGGAAGTATTGTTATCCGCCATGGAAGCGGTATCATCACCGTTGTAGTTCTCAATCAGGGTGACTTTTTCTATCTGATACTCCGATGCATATAAGTCATAAAAGATTTCCACCAGGTCTTCTGCAATGGAATTGTGACAAATCAGTTCTCCTTCTGCAAGTTTTCCGTCAAAATCGTAGTGAATAATGTGGACATATCTCAAATCTGCATAAGAAATGTCATTTTGCTCCCCTACATTCAGAGTACCTTCGGGTGCTTCGGAAGGCAGAGCCGGGTAAGAAATGCCGGTAATATAGGAAATCAGGTCGTTTGAGAGCGGTTCGTAGTAAAAGCCTTCCTTATAAGAAACACGCTCCGGGGAAGAAGAGCCGTTATAATGCAGGGAAGCACTGCTGTCTGCTGAATCATTATCCGCAGAAGGTGTTTCCTCGGCACCTAAACTTTCCTGCCTTGCCTGTTCATAGTCGAGCAGAGTTCCTTTCTTACCGCCCCATTTTCGGGACAGAACGGAAAAGATTGCAATCACAAGTAGCAGAATAAGGGAATATTTTAGAATTTCTTTTATGGGTAATGGTGAATTTTTCATAGAATAAAATGCCTTTCCTGTATTTTGAAAATTATTATAGCCTTTTTTTACAAGAAAGACAAATTTTAGAAAAATTTCAGGAAATTATACTTTGAATACATTTTTCTATGGTTGTATTTCGGGGCTTTTCATAGTAAAATGTAAGCTACGAATGTGCAGATTTGCGAAAATGCGGCAAAGAAGCACAGGAAGTTTTGGAAAGGCAATCATATAAATATGGGTATCATTAAAACAGAAGATCTCGTATATGAATATATTCGTCGTGATGAGAATGGAAATGTAGAAGGAATTAACCGGGCAGTGGATGATGTTTCCCTGGATATTAAGCAGGGTGATTTTATAGCTATTCTGGGACACAACGGTTCCGGCAAGTCCACACTTGCCAAGCACATGAATGCCATTCTCTGTCCTACGGAAGGAACGGTTTTCGTAGACGGTATGGATACCAAAAACGAGGATGATGTCTGGAACATCCGTCAGACGGCGGGCATGGTGTTCCAGAACCCGGACAACCAGATTATCGGTCAGGTTGTGGAAGAGGATGTGGGCTTCGGACCGGAGAACATGGGAGTGCCGACGAAAGAAATCTGGGAGCGTGTGGAAGAGAGCCTGAAAGCGGTGGGCATGTATGAATTCCGCAAGTATTCGCCCAATAAACTTTCCGGCGGACAGAAGCAGAGGATTTCCATCGCGGGTGTGCTTGCCATGCATCCTAAGTGTATCGTATTGGACGAGCCCACAGCCATGCTGGACCCCAACGGCCGCAAGGACATTATCCGGGCGGTGCGGGCACTCAATGACGTGGAAGGCATCACTATTATTCTGATTACACATTATATGGAAGAAATTATTCATGCGGATAAGGTATTTGTCATGGACGGCGGCAAAATTGCCATGCAGGGAACACCGAGAGAAATTTTCTCACAGGTGGAAAGACTGCTGGAGCTTCGTTTGGGCGTACCGCAGGCAACACTTCTTGCCTATGAGCTGCAGAAAAAGAACGTACCCCTGCCGGATGGCATTTTAAGCAGGGAAGAATTTGTGGAAGAAATTAAGAAACTGAGGGAACAAAAATGTCATTGATACTGGATCATGTAAGTCATGTATACGGAGACGATACCGCCCTTGCCGTAAAAGCACTGGATGATGTCAGTCTGGAAATTCCCGACGGACAGTTTATCGGTCTGATTGGACATACCGGCTCCGGTAAATCCACGCTGGTGCAGCATCTGAACGGTTTAATCAAGGCAACCTCCGGTCATATTTATTTTAACGGAAAAGATATTGACGATGACGATTTTCAGAAAAAAGAGCTGCGGAGCAAGGTGGGACTGGTATTCCAGTACCCGGAGCACCAGCTTTTTGAGGCAGATGTTTTTTCGGATGTCTGTTTTGGACCGAAAAATCTGGGACTGACAAAAAAAGAAGCGGAGCTGCGTGCTTATGAGGCGCTGAAAAAAGTAGGACTGCCGGACGATTTATTTTATCAATCACCGTTTGAACTTTCCGGAGGTCAGAAAAGAAGAGTTGCCATAGCGGGTGTTCTTGCCATGAAGCCGGAGGTGCTGATTTTGGACGAGCCTACGGCGGGACTGGACCCAAAAGGCAGGACGGAGATTCTGGAACAGATTTCCGAACTCCGCAGGCAAAGTGGCATTACCATTCTGCTGGTATCACACAGTATGGAAGATGTGGCGGAATATGTAGACCGGATTTTAGTCATGAATAAAGGCAAACTGGTTTATGATGATAAGCCGAGAGAAGTTTTCAAACATTATAAAGAGCTCGAGCAGATAGGGCTTGCGGCACCGCAGGTCACTTACATTATGCATGAGCTGAAAGAAATCGGAATGGATGTGGACGTAGACGCCACTACCATAGAGGAAGCGGCAGAGTCGATAAAGAAGGCTTTGTAGAGAAAGGCATTGTATCTATGTTAAGAGATATTACGCTGGGACAATATTACCAGACAGATTCCTGTATACACAGACTGGACCCGCGTGTAAAGCTGGCCGGTACTGTATTGTTTATCATATCCCTGTTTTTCTTTGACAATATCTGGGGATATGTATGCGCCGCTTTTTTTCTGGCGGTTGTTATCAAATTATCCAAAGTACCTTTTAAATTTATGATAAAGGGTATGAAATCCATTATTTTCCTACTGATGCTTACCGTGGTGTTCAACCTGTTTTTAACACCCGGCGAGGTGGTATTTTCCGTATGGAAAATTTCCGTTACTAAGGAAGGTATCCGTATTGCGGTCTTTATGGCAATCCGTTTGACCATGCTGATTATCGGTTCGTCCATTATGACGCTGACGACCACGCCCAACAACCTGACGGACGGTATGGAAAAATCCCTGGGATTTTTAAAAGTCATCAAACTGCCGGTGCATGAGGTGGCGATGATGATGTCAATTGCCCTGCGGTTTATCCCTATTTTATTGGAAGAAACCGATAAAATCATGAAGGCGCAGATAGCCCGCGGTGCGGATTTTGAAAGCGGCAATCTGATAAAACGTGCCAAAGCCATGGTTCCTCTTTTAGTGCCCCTTTTTATTTCCGCATTCCGCCGTGCCAACGACCTGGCAATGGCAATGGAAGCAAGGTGCTACCGGGGCGGCGAAGGACGTACTAAAATGAAACCCCTTATTTATAAGAAAAGAGATGCCATCGGTTACACAGTTCTTTTTGCCTACTTTGCTGTCAGTATTGCAGTGGGGAAGTTCTTGTTTTAAGATAAGGAAAAATTCATGAAAAAAAGAATTATGCTGACGGTGGCATATGACGGCACAAATTACTGTGGATTTCAGGTGCAGCCGAACTACCCCACCATTGAGGGAGAATTGAATAAACATTTGTCGGCATTACTTAAGACGGACATTCAGGTCATCGGAGCCAGCCGGACGGATGCGGGCGTGCATGCGCTCTGCAATGTGGCGGTGTTTGATGCCGATACCGGAATACCGGCGGAAAAGTTTGCCTATGCCCTGAACCAGAGACTGCCGGAGGATATTCGCATCCAGGCGTCAAGGGAAGTGCCGGCGGATTTTCATCCCCGTCACACGGATACACGGAAAACCTATGAATATCGCATTGTAAGCAGGGAATTTCCTTTGCCCACAAAACGGCTTTATTCGTATTTTACCTATCATAAATTAGATGTGAAAAAAATGCAGCAGGCAGCGGCGTATCTTGTCGGGGAACATGATTTTAAGAGCTTCTGTGCGGTGGCAGCCGTTGTGGAAACCACGGTCAGAACCGTTTATGAAGTAACGGTGGAAGAGCAGGGAGAAGAAATCGTAATCCGTGTCAGCGGAAACGGTTTTCTTTATAATATGGTGCGTATTATAGCCGGTACCCTGATGGAAGTCGGAAAGGGAAAATGGGAGCCCGAAAAGATAAAGGAAATCCTTGCGGCATGCGACCGGAAGGCAGCGGGTCCGACAGCCCCCGCATGCGGTCTTCTGCTTACAAAATATGAATTTCTGGAACTTGCTGCGGCAGAAGGAATATGCCTTGAAGTGTAGGGGAATATATATTTTGAGGCAGAGAAAATATGTTTTTTAAGGCTTGACAGTGAACGGCAGATAGCATATAATATATCACTGTGGCAGTGTGTGAGCTATGAAGCCAAAGCCCCGGCAACATAGGGAAGCATTGCATCGGAACTGTTTGGAAGGATTTTATCGGGTGGCCGGACATCTGCCGGGTAAGATTGCCGAAAAACAAAAGAACAGCAGTACTATTTATGGAGGAAATATCATGAAAACATTTATGGCTAATCCGGCTACAATCGATAGAAAATGGTATGTAGTAGACGCTACTGACATGACATTAGGTCGTCTGGCATCAGAAGTTGCCAAGGTTCTCAGAGGAAAGAACAAACCCGAATTTACTCCTCATGTAGATACCGGAGACAATGTAATCGTAATCAACGCAGAAAAGATTTCCGTAACCGGAAAGAAACTGGATCAGAAAGTATATTATCGTCACTCTGAATATGTTGGCGGCTTAAAAGAAACCACATTAAGAGAAATGTTAGCTAAGAAACCTGAGCAGGTAATTGAACTTGCTGTTAAGGGTATGCTTCCCAAGGGACCTTTAGGCAGACAGATGTTCACCAAGTTGCATGTATACGCAGGACCTGAGCACAAGCATGAAGCTCAGAAGCCCGAAGTATTGACATTCTAATAGGACTGGAAGGAGGAAATAAAAAATGGCTAAAGCAGCAAGATACTACGGAACAGGTAGAAGAAAGAAATCCATCGCAAGAGTATATGTTATGCCCGGTACAGGCAAGATTACCATAAATAAGAGAGATATCGACGAGTACTTCGGTTTAGAGACACTGAAGGTTATCGTTCGTCAGCCCCTTGTAGCTACTGACAACGCAGACAAGTTCGATGTACTTGTAAACGTTCGCGGCGGCGGTACATCCGGTCAGGCAGGCGCAATCCGTCACGGTATTGCAAGAGCACTCTGCCAGGCAGACGCAGACTTCAGACCCGTACTGAAGAAGGCAGGCTTCTTAACTCGTGATCCTCGTATGAAAGAACGTAAGAAGTACGGCTTAAAGGCAGCTCGTAGAGCTCCTCAGTTCTCAAAGAGATAATTACACAGAGAGAAGAAGAAAACAGACAACCCCGGAAATATCCAGTATTTCCGGGGTTTTTCTTCGTTTTCGGGTATCTTCTCAAACAGTATAAAAAAGTATGAAATTTTAACGGTAAGTAACACGTAAGAAACACGTAAGTAACACAATTTTAGGCCTATATTTTGTTTATGGCGTCCTTAAGTTCTGCAAGTTCAAAGTGAGTATACACCGTTTCCGTGACGCCTTGGCCTTTATGCCCTACTATCTTTTTTATTACGCGTTCGTCCACCCCGGCAGCAGCCAGCAGGGATATGCACGTATGGCGCGTATCATGCGGGCGGTGCTTCATGCTTAAGGCTTCCATAAGCGGCGACCAGTAACTATCATAATAATTTCTGTATAAGAAGCGTTCCTCTTCGGGAGTACTTAACAGGTATTCGCAGTCGTTAAGATTTAACCAGTATTCAAAGAACGGTACGACCTTTTCGGCAATGGGTACCGTACGTATGCCTGCGGCCGTCTTTGCTTCCAGTATCTTAAAGCAGCGCCCTGGTAAGTCTATTTCCGTCTTTTTCAAGTCCAACAGTTCCGATATACGGCACCCGGTATAAATTAAAAGCAGGACGACAGTATAATATATATTTGTGTCCTTCACTTCCCACACGCGGGCAACTTCCTGGCTGCTGAATGGTTCCCGGTTGTATGCGTTCGGGTTCCCGGCTTTCTTGATATTTACATATTCCACGGTATTGCGTTCCTTCGGTATTATCTCATGTATGACAGCGTATTTATACATAAGGCCTAAAAGTACCTTATATTTGCGTAACGTCGGGTAGTTCTTACCGGAATTATCGGCGCAGGCCTGCAAGTCGTCTAATTTCACATCTACAAACCTGCGGCCAGCAATCGGAGCGCAAAGCAGGTAAGCAGCTTTATAACCCTTTACGTTACTTTCCGATACAGTCGGGAAGTGTTCGGAGTTCCAGCGTTCGTATACTTCCTGGAAGGTAATATTAGCCGTGTCGATATTGTACGGGTTCGCGTTATAATCCGCCAGGGCTAACAATGCTTCCTTGCGTGTTTCATAGAAGCCAATAAATCTATACTTTTGTTTGCTTTTCTTCGTTTTGTTATCATTTACCCAGCCGTCCGTTACCCTGGCCGCCCAGGGCTTCCGACGGTTCCCGGATAGCTTATAAACAGAGCCGTAACCGTTTGGTAATTTCATAAAATGCACCTACTTTCTAAACGCAGGCATAAAAAATAAGCCTACTAAAACAAGCAGGCTTATGGTATAATCATACTTGCGAGGGTACTACATAAACCTGCGGGGTTGTGGGGTATCTTTCCGGCCGTTCCATGCGCCAACATGGGGCGGCCTACTTTTTATTTATTTAATCTTAAAACCACTTCACAGCCAAAGTTTTTTACCTGGCCTTCTTCATCACGTCCACCGCCGTATACTTCTATGGCAGAAAAACCAACTATGCGGCCTTTATTTTCTGCAATATACGCGACTTTATCGGCCGGAACGCTGCCAATTTGCTGCCCGTTGGCATATACACCGTATGCGGGTTGTCCTTCCCATTCGTATGGTTTTAATTCCAGTTCTACACCGTCCGAAAATTCGCCGTCACGGAATTTTATAGCCCGTAATATTGACTGCCTGGACTTGCGGCCGTTCTTAAAGGTAACACCCGCCAGCTTTATGCGTAAAAATTCGTATGGTTCGTCTTTGGGGGCTTCCTGTACTGGCGCGTTGTTCGGAACCTGTACGGCAGCAGGTGCGGAAGGTTTAGCCTTTTTCGTACCTTTCATGGAACGCCAGCCAAAGTAAAAGCACAATGCAGCTAAGAAAATACCCACCAGCGTGGCGCCGACACCTTTGTAAGACGGGATACCGAAAACAAATATTGCACCGAGAACGAATAATATAATAGTTTTTGCTTTCATAAGTGCGTTTCCTTTCGTAAAAATAAAAATGTGGCTACCAATCGAGGAAATTACCAATTTTTACCACTAAAACAAAAATGTACGTATATCTATAATTTTCTTATACCAAAGCAAAGGGGGCATAAGAATGGATATACTGTTATGGCAGCAGCGCACTGGAAAAAATTACACGCTGGTACAGCTTGCCGCAATCACCGGAGTAAGCAAAAGTGAGATAAACGCCATAGAAAACGGGAAGGTAAGCCCGCGCCTGGATACGTTGGAAAGCCTGGCAGCAGGTTTAGGCGTCAATATCAGCGACCTTTACAAAAGTAGTATAACAAATTCCGGCAATTAGTCACTACTTGCGGCGCCTGTTTCCTATATATCGGAAATGACGTCACGAAGCATTGAACACGGCAGCAGTATTACATATAATGCAAGTACCACCACAAGAAGGGGGTATATAGCTAATGGAAAAACTACGCCGTGAAGTTATTACCATGATACAGGCCGTAGACGACCTGGGAACCCTTAAGCTGATATATCAATTCATACGAGGGTTAAGGAGCAGCCGAAAATAAAGGCTGCTTCTTTATTGCCCTTTGCCAGCCAGTGCGTCTACGAATTTTTTTACTACTTGCCAATCGTCTGCAGTAAATTCCTGGGACAGACGACCAAGGGCAATAAACGTATCTTTTACGAAGTCGTCAGCCTGCGGCAATGCCTGGCCGACTATGTAGGCTAATTCTTCATCCTGGGACAATGTATTAAACATTTCCCCAGAACCATTTCTTAACCATTCTTCATTTACATTAAATTCCCTGCAGATAGAAAAAACGGACTGGTCAGACGGTACACGGTTACCAGTTTCATAATTGCCGATAGTGTTACGTTTCACGCCCAAACGCTTTGCAAATGCGTCTTGCGTAAGGTTAAGGGTGTTTCGTAATTCCTTTATGCGTTCGTTCATGGGGCACCCCCTTTCTTTATGATTGCAACACTATAATAAGTGCAAAAAGTCACACTGTCAACAAAAATATTTAAAAACGGGTTGACATATGCTACGGCGTGGCATATAATAGCCACATAGTCAACAAAACGAGGTACTACATAACCTGCCTGGGAAGGCGCCAAACTTCCCAGGAAAATCACAAAAGGAGAAACGAAAACATGAACATTTTAGCACAGATTAAGGAAAGAGTCTTAAACAAGGAACTGGACGGGACTATAACGAACACGGAACAGCTTAAGCTGTTTGTAAGCGGATACCTGCAGGGCGTGTATGACCAGTACAACCAGGATTATTTCAGGCTGGAAGAAAAGGACTACAGAACAATAAAGGACTGGACGGAAAATTATTTTAAGAAGTCATTCTATTTTACTTTTGGTTCCTGCGAAGAATTCCCATTCCAGAACGGTTACATAATCGTAAAGGCAGAAACAATACGGGAAGCAGCATACAAATTTATGCAGGCATACCCCAACCCGTGCGACGAAGATACATTAAACTGTAGCGATTATTACGACGCAACAGCCTGGAAACGCCTATTACGCGAAGGGTACTACAAAGACCAGGAACCGTTTTTAATAATGGAATAGGGGGGAATATGCGAAGTTTAGCAGAAATACAGAAAAGCATCAAAAGGGTTATAGACAAAGAAATAGCCATAACGAAGCGGGAAATAGAGGAATACCAAGAAAAAATTCGTGACAATGAAGAGTATTACGGGCTGGGTGGCTGGTATACACAGTTTGAGAGGGCAAGGAAGCGCCGGGAAGCGCATTTAGACGAACTGGAAGCACTGAAAAAGATGCAGGGCACGCCGGTGGTACTGCAGGAAATGAAATTGTACCCCTGGTATTGCCCTTCCTGCCAGGAATTAGTTTATACAACGGACAGGCGCCCGAAGAACAGCCGGGAAGACACAATAGATTGCCCGCACTGCACAAGACCAATATACAGGGCGGCAAAATTTACATCATGGAAGGTACAGGCAGGAAGTAAATACAGTGAAACAAGACGGGAATAGAAAGAAGGTGCATTTATGAAGGAAACAGAAAAGAACCAGGACTTTGCGGAACTTATGGCAGAGGTAGCAACGCTGGAACCGAAGCAGCAGGAAAAACTGACGTTTTTTATCCAGGGATATGTAGCGGCGGCAGCAGGATTAAACGCAAAGAAGAAACAGGAAGTTTAATACCTGGCGGGGCAACCCGCCAGGAGTGGGGAACGGTAGCACAATGGTTAGTGCGGCGGCCTTATAAGCCGTTGACGCGGGTTCAATTATAATCTGCAAGACCTTAATAACCATTTATTTGCACAGCTTGAAAGGCTGAACGACGAAGACCTAACAGATGAAAACCTAAACAAGGAATTACGCCGCTGTGAAGGCATGACGAAAATAGCAGAACAAATTATACACAACGGAGAACTTGTATATAAAACCATGGTACATCTGGACGAATACAGGTACGACGAAAAAAGACCGGCGCCGGAAATGCTGGATATAAAGCAAAGAAAGGCGGTACCGGACAATGGCAAACAAAAATAAATACAAAAAAGAAGAAGCGTTTATTATTGCACATGCGTCAGGAATAAGCAGTAAAGAGCTGGCAGACCTGGTAAACAAGGAGTATGGAACGGCTTATACACCGGAAGAAATGCAAAATTTCAAGAAAGCCAGGAAAATAAAAAGCGGCCACCGTGGAACATATAACCGGTTATTTCCCAGGGAAATAGAAGAATACATAAAAAATAACTATAAGGGCGTAGGGAGAAAACAGCAGGCGGAAAACATACGCCGGATATTTGGCGCAGAGTATACACCAATGCAAATAAAACGCTTTTATAGAAAGCATGGGTTAAATTGCGGAATTACGGGGCATTTTGAACCGGGACACGTACCCGCCAATAAAGGGAAAAAAGGAAAGACAACAGGGAGAATGGCGGAAACGCAGTTTAAGCCCGGCAATAAGCCACACAATACAGAACCGGTAGGAACCGTAGTAACAAGAAGCGACGGATATAAACAGAAGAAAATTGCGGAACCGAATGTATGGCGATTGCTGCACCTTCTTGTATGGGAAGAACATTACGGACCGGTGCCGGAAGGCATGTATGTGGAGTTTAAGGACACAAACAGGGGAAATACAGACATAAATAATCTATTTTTGGCAACGCCGCAGGAACACGTAGAAATGAACAGACATAACAGCGCTGGCAGGTCACATATACCGGAGCTGACGCAGGTGGGCCACACGGTAGCAAAGTTACGAATAGCCGCAAGAAATAAACAGAAGGGCAGACCATGACAGAGGACGAGAGAAGAACGGCAGCAATATATAAATTTTACGACGTATACCGGGAATTACAGAAGTATGAACAATTACACTTGCACACCCAGGAGAGTCTATACACGGATGCGTTAATAGAAGTGCATAGGTATACAGGGGAAAAGGTATTACGGGTAAGCCGGGAGAACACGGCGGAAGCCTACGAGCAGGCAACATACCAGGTAGAACATATGCTACAGCAGGCAAAGCAGCGCATAGCTGCAGAAAGGCGGGAACATGAAAACGGACAAAATATTACCGACAGAAGCGGCAGCCATTATAGGCGCGTCCCCGCAGTTTGTACGTGTGGGTATGCAGACGGGGCAGCTTCCCATAGGGGCGGCCGTTAAAATGTCGTCTATTTGGACATACAACATAAGCCGGGATAGGCTGGCAGAGTATGTAGGCAGGAATATAGACGGAGAATTACAGACATTACGAAAGCAAAGGGTTTAAGCATGGATAGGGAATTATTATACAACAGGTCTGGTGTAAGGGACGAAACGGCGTACAAAGCCATAATACGAAGCGGAAGGGATAAGAAAGAAATGAATACATGCGAAATTAACAAAGGTGAGATTTGGGAAACGGACAACAATGGCAGCATAAGGCTGGTTGTTGTAATTGCCTGCTTTGAAAAATACGCAGCTACGATTATGCTACAAGACCAGGAAACGGCAAGCAATCCGGCAAAAGTACGGGCGCGTGATGTTATGTATGCTGACGCTGGGCGCCTGGGTTATACCTATTATGACAAAATGGTAGATTATGTCCGGACATTATCACATGAAGAAGAACAGGAGTTATGCAAGGAAATAGCAGGGGCCTTAAAGCTGGACATGGGAAGCAGTGAAGCGTGCGGCGAGAGCTTGGCAGCAGCCACCCGCGAAGTGGCAGAATTACGGGAAGAGTTGGAAAAAGCCAAGGAAGAAATAGACAACCAGGCGGAAGAACTGGAAGCGGCGGCAAACCGTGTAGCAGCCTTGGAAGAAGAAAAGAAGACAGGAAAAGCCCTGGAAACTGTAGAGCCAGTAGACGGCTGTTTAAGGGAAGAACTGGCAGCAGCTACCCGCGAAGCGGCAGTATATAAGCATCTGTACGAAGATATGTTAGCCAGGGCACTGGGATAGCATAGGAAGGAGAAATATGCTTACATTACCAATAAAAAAGAAATGGTACGACATGATAATAGCCGGGATTAAGCAGGAAGAATACCGGGAAATAAAGGACTACTACGACAGTAGATTATTAACCCTGTTTGGCGCCATTATGGTGGACGGGCAGTTATTACAGGGCGAAGCGGTACCGGAAGAAATACGAAAGGCAGCAGTACAGCCCATAATATTCCGTAACGGATACGGCCGGAACTGCCCGCAGTTTTTGGCATATTGTACGTTGACAGTAAAAGAAGGGCGCCCGGAATGGGGAGCAGTGCCAGGCGTACGGTATTACACATTACCGATAAGAGAAATAAAAAGAGGGTAAGACATGGAAAAAAAGTATTTATTGTTTTTGCTGGGCTTCGAGGTTGAAATTATAGACCGCAGGAACATGGAAAAAACCGAAGGCTTTATAGTGGTGCCATACCCGGAAGAATTTCCAGAAGACCTGGAAACTGCAACAACCAGCATAAAAAAACACTACGGGCATCTGGGCTACGACGTCGAAGAAATTACATACAAAGATAGCCGGGTAAAGGAAATTGACTTAATCGCGGAATACAAAGCCGCACCCGGAACGGATAAATTTAGCATGGAAAAGGGAGATATGCAGGCATGGAAATGAACACAGTAGGAATAGCCGGAACAGTGGCGGCAGCACCGGCACCATACCGCAATATTTATGGGCGGGAAAATGTATATGCGCTGTGGCTGGATGTAGCCAGGGACAGCGGAACAGTAGACCGCGTTTTGGTTTTGATGCAGGTGGGAAAAACAGAAATGGAAATAGACCGGGCGGCATTACGAGAGGGCAGCAGGGTAGAAGCAACGGGAACAGTACAGACGTATAAAGACCGGGAAACAGGACATACACAGCTTTTTGTATGGTCGTCATATCTGGCAGCGGTGCCGGACGACAGCCAACAGATTAACACCGTATACATAACGGGAACGGTTGCACGGCAGCCGGTATACAGGGAAACGCCAAAAGGGAAACACATTACAGATTTTGCCATATGTGTTCCTTCGGCGTTTGCACAGGGGTTTTACAGTTTTATACCCTGCATTGCCTGGGAACGGCTGGCAGAACAGACGGCAGAAATGCAGGAAGGCAGCGAAGTGTATTTAGAAGGCAGAGTACAAAGCAGGAATTATACAAAAAAGACGCCGGAAGGTACACGGGAGCTTACAACCTGGGAAATAAGCGTAAATAAGCTGAAAATGACAGAAACGGAAGGAGCGTAAACAATGGGTTTTCAAATTAAAGCAAAAATGCAGCCACACAACGTAAAAGAGGTTACCGCCAGTATGGCAGCTCTGGCGGATTTAATCGGAGAGTTTGAAAAAATGAACACGCAGGAAGAAATAGACCACCAGATAAGCCGTATCAATGGATACACTTACGCACTGGTAAATATGGATGTTATCACCCAGGAAACGGCAAATACGCAGGTAGCGGGTGCGGTTTTAACGGCAGCAGGTATACGCCAGGTAAAATTAGGATTATAAAAAATAAACAGACAAAACGAGAACGCCCCAGCGGTTCAAAAGACCGCCGGGGCAAAAAAATACAATAAAATATAAGCAGTTCTATTGTAACGAAAATATGGCGTTTTGTCAATGAAACAGCGGGTTTCTAACCCGCATTTAACACTTGATAAAAGTATTAACCAACCGACAAAAAGGACTACAGCCTATGCCATATGTTGAAAGAATTATAAAGGCCGGAAAGACCATAGAGGTAGCCAGGTATTTTACGAGCAGATACCACAAAAAAGGAATAACCAGGGCGGACAGGGTGAAGCCCACAAAGGAAGAACAGAAAAAAGTAAATACACGCGAAGCAGAAAGAAAGTTACGCCTATTGCTGGCAGAGAATTACCAGGACGGCGATTTACATATAGATTTTGGGTACATCCGAAAAAAAGAGGAACCATACAGGACACGGGAAGAAATGAGAAAAGACGCAGACGTCTTTTTAAGAGAGCTGCGGAATACATACAAAAAACATGGACAGGAATTTAAGTACGTCCACGTTATGGAAGTGGGGGAAAAGGGCAGCAGGCACCACCACTTAGTAGTTAATTATATAGACACCAGGTTAATACAGGCAGCATGGAAGAAAGCGTACCAGCAAAATAGTAAAATACACTTCCACCCGTTAGACACAAACGGCGACTACAGCCGCCTGGCTGCATATTTAATCAAATATACAGACAAAACCATAGGAACAGACAAAGCATTGCAGGGCAAGCGCTGGAACTGCAGTAAAAATCTGCGGCGCCCGGTGCCGGAATACAGAATAATCAAAGACAGGAACCAGTATTACACAGAGCCAAAAGCCATAAAGGGCTACTACATAGACAAAGACAGCATACAGGTAGGCACGCACAAAGAAGATTTTTACGGATACGGCTACCTAAGTTACAGAATGGTGCGGCTGGAATAAAGCGAATGGGAGAAAACGACAATGCGAAATTTTAGACTGACAGATGAAAGCGGCCACCAGGAAGCAATATTTAGCTGGTGCGAATACAACCGGGACAGATACCCGGAATTAAAATTATTGTATCACGTACCTAACGGCGGCAAGCGTGACGCTGATACGGCAAGGGTATTAAAACGTCAGGGCGTGAAGGCTGGCATATCGGATTTGGTGCTACCGGTGGCAAGATGCGGATTTTATGGGTTATATGTGGAACTGAAAGCGCCGGGCGGGAAATTGGAACAGGCGCAAGTAGAATTTTTACAGGAAGTGGGGAAGCAGGGATATTTAGCCCTTGTCTGTGTAGGCTGGCAGGCAGCAGTACAGACATTAAGCACATATCTGGACGGAGTGAAGCCGGATGCAAGACCGCTTAAGACAAAAAGCACACCGGAAGAGGGAACCTACTACCTGGCATTAAAGAATATGCGGGGCGGGCTGACACAAGCAGCCACGGGAGCAGCTCAAGACATATTATTACCGGCAACGTAATTTACGACCTGGCAGCAGGCGTAAAAATAAAAATCATATTCGCAAGGTTCAACGGAGCGAAAGAAAGGCGGAAACATGAGAGTAATAAGTATTATCAACCTTAAAGGTGGCGTAGGCAAAACCTTCACAGCAGCAAACATGGCGCACATACTGAATGGACAGGGCAATAGCGTGCTGCTGGTAGACAATGACAAGCAGGGCAATTTATCTAAGCTGTTCGGAGTGTACCAGGACGACGTAGAGAGCGGCACCGCTAAACTGCTGCGGGGCTGGTACAAGAGCATAAACGACATACGTACCGTATTGCCAGGCTATGCGGCTATGGATATTGTACCTGCCAATATGTCGCTGTTGCAGGCGACGAACGATTTAACCGTAGCGGCGGACGCGGACCAGGTAGAACGTTTTAGACCGTTGCTGCAGGCATACCCATTAAAGCCGGACATACCGTACGATTATGTTATTATCGACAACCCGCCGGATTTAGGATTAAACGTTATTAACGCCCTGGCAATATCCGACGACGTAATAGTACCCACGAAGGTGGACGCCTGGGCGCTGGAAGGATTAGACACAATTATAGCCCAGGTGGATAGCATGAAGCAGATAAATAACAAGCTGCAATTTACTGGCGCCCTGGTTACTATGTGGCAAAATGACGACGCAAACCGGGCAGGCCTGGAATGGTTGCACGAAAAAGGCTACAAGCTGTTTAATACCGTTATTTGGTATGGCAAGGCAGCAGCAGAAAGTACGTTTTTTGGAAAGACAATTACAGAGTACAAGCCGCGAAGCTGGACGGCACGGGACTATAAGAAGTTCGTAACAGAATACCAGGCATTAACAGAACAGGGGGTACAGTAATATGGCAGCATTAAAATTAAACGATTTTTGCAAAGAAGTAGCAGACAATAATACAAAACATGGCTTCCGGGATAGAAATTCACAGCCTTCCGATTTTGTGGCATTGATACATAGCGAGGTATCGGAAATACTGGAAGAATTTAGAAAAGGGAAAAAGGCAACAGAAACATATTACAGGGAAGACGGAAAGCCCGAAGGGGTACCCGCAGAATTAGCAGACGTAATTATACGCTGTATGGATATGGCAGAGTATTACGGGATAGATATTGAAGCTGCAATATTAGAAAAACACGAATTTAACAAGACAAGACCATACAAGCACGGAAAGGAATTTTAGGTATGGCGCATAAAGAAAAATATTGCGCGTACTGGCATTGCCGAAGAAATGGCGGTACGACTTGCTGGAACTGGGGCGGGAAATTTGCAGGCCGCCCGTGTCCGCAAAATGATAACTGCGAACATTGGCGAAGCTGCGAAATGTGCAACGGAGTAATGGGACAATGCAAGAGAAAACAGGAAATAGAGAAAGCGAGGTAGCAGGAAAATGGCAGCATTTAACATTTTAGACATGATGAACAATAAAGCCAGGGCGGCAGCAGGTACAACAGCAGGGACAGAGTACAAGGAAATATACTTAAGCCCGTACGACGTGAAGGAAGCGCCGAAGAATACCCGCCAGGAATGTAAAGACATAGACAAGCTGGCAGACAGCTTCTTACTGGTAGGCCAGGAGCAGCCCACAGTATTAGCCAGGGTAAACGGAGAATACCGCATAATCGACGGACACCGCAGGAACCTGGCGAACATTTACAACCTGGAACGTGGGTACCAGGAATATGCAAAGGTGCGCTACTTCTACCGTGATATGTCGGAAATTATGTACGAACTGGCATTACTGGCCGGGAATGGATACACACAGGAATTAACCGACTACGAGAAAACAGAACTTGCAGCCAGGTTAAAGGCAGCATTAGAAGCAGCCAGGGACGCCGGGGAAATCACGATAGAAGGCCGCATACGTGACCTGGTAGGCGAAATCCTGGGAGAGAAGCCGACGAATATGGCACGTATTGAAAAGATTAACAACAATGCGGAACCGGAAATAAAAGAGCAATTCAAAGAAGGCAAAATAGGTATAAGTGCAGCATACGAAGCTGCAAAGCTACCACCGGAAGAACAGCAGGCCATAGCAGCCAGGGCGGCAGCAGGCGAAAACGTGAAAACGAAGGAAATAGCCCAAAAAGTAGCGGAGAAAATAGCAGCAAAAGCCCAGGACAAAGCAGACAAGGCAGCGGAAGACGCCGAAAAGGCAGAAATAGACGCCCAGGCAGCTATAGCGGACGCAGCGGACAAGCAGGCGCAGGCAGAAATTGAAGCAGAAAACGCCAGGGAATTAAAGCGCTATGTAGAAGATAAGGCCAACGCTTCCAACGTGTCCGAAACGGACACCGAAAGCCAGCTAATTATAGGCCTTCCGGAGAACCGCGACGCATGGAAAAATAGAGAATGGGGCATATATACCGTACGCAGCCTTATGTATCACGTAGACATAATGGACGTAGACGACGTAACCGAACTGCAAGGCATTTTATTTAGGCTGGAAGCCAGGGCAAAAGGAGAAGAACCGGAACAGGAACCGCAGCAAGAACAGTTACCGGGACAAATGAACATAAACGACATGGAAGGAGTGGCGCAAAATGGAGAGTAACGAAAAATACCGCGTTTGCTGCATAGTTGACAATACGCAGCCAGAAATAAAAGTAATACAAGAAAAGGACATGAAAAAACGGCTATTATGCGAATTGGAAGAAGTGTTATGCAGCGGGGACATGGTAACGATTAAGGTTACAAGAGAAGAAAGCCCGGATATTTACAGGTTTTGCAATGTGGGCGCCAGCCGCGTTACATATACCGCGAACCTGGGCGTAGTACAGGAAATGCCAATTATGATAAATGCGGAGCCGTTCAGAAAATCCACGGGCAGAAATCACAGAAAGAAAGACAGAGCAAGGGCACGCCTGGCAAGAGCGCAACGCCGCAAACTGTTAGAGAGGTTAAAGCATGAATAGACGGCAGAAAAAGAAGGCCTACAAGAAAAAGTACGGCCACAATCCACAAAAAACAGAAGTACGGTACCATGGTAAGGAATGGGGCAGAATTGTAAGCAGAGCAATGGACGGAATAGCGAAAGCAATAAGCGACATGGTTCAGACCATAAAGAAGGCTATAGACAGCCTGGCAAATATGGCAGCGGAAGCCATAGAAAATATTAAGACCATGCCGGAAGAAGACTTTAACAGGCTACTGGAAAGTTCAGACCTGGACGAAGGAACCAAAGAAATGGCAAGGCGGATAAGGAGAACCGGACAAAATGGACTATATAACAGCAATGCAAGCGAAACGCGACGAGATAGCGAAGGCGGCTATACGGCAGCAGGAACGGGAGATAATAACGAACTACACGGCAACAGGACAGATAACACCGCAGGGAATGAATACGGCAATTAAAAAGCTACAGGCAGCGGCTACAATGAGTAGGCAGCGGCAGCAGGCGTTAGTAATAGCAAATGCAGCCACGGCAGCAGCCATTAGAAAGCAGTTTAGCCGGGAAGAAGTGGAAGTAATTATAAGCCAGGCCGTAGAAACAACAACGGCATACTTAGTAACGGACGAAACATTAAAACAGCAGCTTTTACAAAGCATTGATAAAAGGGGGTATTAACCATGCAGGCGACAATTAACTTAACAGCGGTACTAATCACGTTCATTATTTGCGTAACACTTTATGCGTTATGCAAAATAGCACAAAAGGACAAGGCAAAGGAACGAAAGAAGGAAGAAGCAAAGGTATTAGAAGTTCCGACATTTACGAACCAGCGAAGAAGCAACCAAGAACAGCACTTAGTAGAGTACGTAGAAGGACAGGTAAAGAAGGGGGAAGCAAAGAAATGAATACAGTAGGATTAACAGGGCGTCTGACGAAGGCGCCCGTAACCAGGTACGGCGGCCAGGATAACAGCGTAACAATTACGCGCTTTACCATTGCCGTAGACGACGCGGGCGGGGCAGATTTTATTAACATTAAATGCCTGGGGCGTACGGCAGAATGGGCAGAAAAGTGGTTAAGCAAGGGCAGCAAAGTAGAGGTAACAGGAAAGATTAAGACAGGACATTACACGAAGGACGGACGGGAAGTGTACTACACCGAAGTGCTGGCAAATTCTTTAGGGTTCGGAGAAAGCAAAGCGGAAGCCGAAGCAAGGCAGGGGAACCAGTCACAACCAGCAACAGACGACAACGGGTTTATAAATATCCCGGACGGTATCGACGAAGAATTACCGTTTAGCTGAAAAGAAAGGGGATTTAAGAAATATGGAAAACGTGACAGAAAACACAACAGCAGATACCGAAGAAAAAGAAGGGGCAAAGTTAATTACCGTTCCCGAAGACGAATTAAAGGCTATGTTACAGGCAGCAGCAAAAACAGCAATAAAGGAACTGCGTAAAGAAGAAGCAAAAGAGAAGAAGAAAAATAAATACCATGATACGTTTAGCCTTATGCGCTGCTACCGTGACGCCGTTTTCCATATCGAAAATGCAGTAAGCGAAGGGGCACAATTAGAACTTGAAGGCATGACAGAAGAACAGCAGGAAACCTATTTACGCAGCGTGCGCCGTACAAGGTTTAAAACCTTGCTTATGACTGCCAACATAGACAAGGCAATAGATGAAATGGCAAAGCGCAGAAAGGCAGCAGGCAGGGAAGTAGAATACCAGGTATTCGATATGTATTTTATGCAGGGAATGAGTTACGAACAGATTATAGACCAGGTGGAGAAAGACACCGGGGAACGCCTAGGAAAGAATACACCACGGCGCTGGGTAACGAACATCGTAAACGAAATGTCTGTATTGTTATGGGGGCTGGAAGATGAAAGACAATAGAATAATAATTAACGACAGACGGAAGGTTTATATATTCCAGGTGCAAACATTGTTAAGGCCGGACGATATGCAGCACATACGGCAGCAGTTAAAGAAACAAATACAAGAAGGCTGCGTATTGCTTCCTGCATACATAAACCTACTGGGTACAACGAAGTAGGGAAACCGTGGTAAAAAGCTGGGGTTTTTATGGTGGTTTAGAAATGGTATTATGGTAGCATGAAGATAGTAGCAGGAAGCCAACACCAGGCGCCTGCTATTATTTTTGTCCGAACCTCCGGCCTGGCGTATGAAACACAGGACGCCGGGCGAGAAAGAAGGGATAGTATGAAAGAGTGGGCGAAGGCCTTTTATTTGTCTAAAGCCTGGAAGGATACGGCCGCGGCTTATATGCTATCTGTAAACTATATATGCGAGCGCTGCGGGGAACCTGCAAAGATATGCCACCATAAGACATGGCTAACCAGGGATAATATAAACAACCCATACATAACGCTGGCCTGGGATAACCTAGAAGCGTTATGCCAGGATTGCCACAACAAGGAACACCACAAACAAAAACCGAAGCTGCGTTACAGCTTCGACGAAGAAGGTAACATACTGTATACCCCCCTATCGTTCCAAAAAAATTAAGGGGACGAATACCGAGGGGGATACTGCAAAAATACCCTGCGGGCGCGTGCGTACGTGGTGTAGGGGGTGGGGTGTACCGGAAAGGAAGGTATTTTATGGCGAATAGCAAAGAAAAGACAAAAGAACAGCGGATTAAGTCGGAAAATACCCGACTTAAAGGCGTTTTCAAGGATTTAGACGAGAACAAGAAAAAGATTGTAACGCCGCTGATACAAAAGGCTGCTTTTATGCACGTTGAGTTAGAGGAATTGCAAAAAGTAATTGAAGAAGAAGGCTGCGTATGCGAATACAAGAACGGGGAAAACCAGTACGGTACAAAGAAGTCCCCGGAAGTGGACGTATATAACACCATGATAAAGAATTACACCGCAATTATTAAGACTTTGGCGGAATTGGCACCAGCAGCACCCAAGAAGAAAAAAAGCGGCCTGGCGCTGCTTCGTGAAGAATAATTGATACCGTACAAAAATTATATTTATGAGTACTACGCAAAGATATGCAGCGGCGAAATTGTAGTAGGAAAATGGATAAAAACAATATACGAAATAGTCGTAAATGCACTAGAAGCAGGCGACTATTTTTTTAATGCCAAAAAAGCAAACAAGGCTATAAAATTCATAGAAAATTACTGCCACCACAGCAAGGGCCGTAATGATTTATTGAAGCTGGAATTATGGCAAAAGGCGGCCATTTCAATTATTTTTGGGTGCGTAGATGAACAAAATATACGCATTTTCCGCGAAGTTTTTATAGTAATCGGGCGTAAAAATGGCAAGTCGCTTTTTGCGTCTGCCATTATCGCGTATATGGCTTACCTGGAACCGGAATACGGACAGGAAATCTATTGCCTGGCGCCAAAATTAGACCAGGCAGCGTTAGTATATGACGGCTTTTATCAAATGGTAAACAGCGAAGACGAATTAAAGGCGGAAGCCAAGAAACGACGCAGCGACATATACATAGCGGAAACAAACACAGTAATAAAGCCTATTGCATTTAACGCGAAGAAGTCCGACGGATTTAACCCGCAGCTTGTCGTATGTGATGAAATAGCAGCATGGAGCGGCGACGGCGGATTAAAGCAGTACGAGGTAATGAAATCTGCGTTAGGTGCAAGGCGCCAGCCTATTATTTTGTCAATCAGTACGGCCGGATATGTAAACGACAGCATATACGACGAACTTATGAAGCGTTCTACGCAGTTCCTTAAGGGCAGCAGTAAAGAAAAACGATTACTACCGCTGCTTTACATGATAGACGACGTAGAGAAGTGGAACGACATAGAAGAGCTTAAAAAGGCTAACCCGAATATGGGTGTATCCGTAACGGAAGACTTCTTCCGGGAAGAAATAGCGGTAGCGGAAGGCAGCTTGAGCAAGCGTGCAGAGTTCTTGTGTAAGTACTGCAACATTAAACAGAATAGTAGTATTGCATGGCTGGAAAGCCAGGTAGTAGAAAAAGCAACCGCAGTAAAGAGAGTGGACGGAAAAGAAACAACGTACACTTTAGAAGACTTCCGGGGCTGCTATGCGGTAGGTGGTATTGACCTGTCGCAGACAACAGACTTGACAGCGGCTTGCGTGGTTATAGAACGGGACGGCGTATTATATTCGTTCTGCCAGTTCTTCATGCCACGCGGACGTATAGAAACGCTGACGGCCACGGACGGCATTGCATATGACATATTTGTCAAGAAGGGCATATTAACCTTATCCGGGGAAAATTATGTAGACTACAAGGACGTATATAAATGGTTTGTAATGCTGCTGGAAGACTACGAGATAAGAACGCTAAAAATCGGTTATGACCGATACAGCGCCCAGTATCTTATTAACGACTTGTCCGGCTATGGCTTCCACACAGACGACGTTTACCAGGGCGAAAACTTAACGCCGGTTATACGCGAGTTTGAAGGAATTATTAAAGACGGCAATTTCAAAATCTGTAATAACAACCTGCTTAAAGGCCACTTCCTTAACGTGGCACTTAAACAGAATATGGAAACGCGGAAGTTTAGACCTGTAAAGATTGAGCGACGCGCCCATATAGACGGCTTCGTATCTGTTATAGACGCCATGACAGTACGGCAAAAATATTATGAAGAAATAGGGGAACTGCTGAAAAATGCAGCGTAGAAAGGAGTGAGAAAAACGAACGTTAAAAGCCTTAAGGACTACCTGTTTAAGAACAAAAAGCAGATAGCTGTAGACAGCTATTTCAAAATGCTGAATGGATACAGCCCGGTATTTACAACGTATAACGGTGGGTTGTACGAAATGGATTTAACCAGGGCGGCAATACATAGATTTGCAACCATGAGCAGTAAGCTAAAGCCGGAGATAAGCGGAAGCGCAGGTAAGTATCTGGAAAAAACATTACAGTTTAAGCCTAACTTTTTTATGAGTACGCCGCAGTTTATATACAGGGTGGCGACAATCTGGGAAGTAGATAATAACGTATTTATAGTCCCGGTAGAAGATAAGTTAGGGCGGATTATTGGATATTATCCCATATTGCCGCAGCGCTGCGAGATTGTAGAAGCTGGCGGCAATATTTATTTGCGCTACCAGTTTGCAAACGGAGAATATGCGGCTATCGAGTTTGAAAAGGTAGGCGTCATGACGCAGTACCAATACAGTGACGACATTTTCGGAGAAGATAACCAGGTAATGAAACCGACCATGCAGCTTTTACACACGCAAAACGAAGGCATTATTAACGCAGTGAAAAACAGTGCAAACATTCGCTTTCTGGCGAAGGTGGCGAACATGTTAAAACCGGAAGACATTAAGAAGGAGCGCGAACGTTTCACGGCAGACAATTTAAGCGAAGACAATAAAAGCGGCATGATTATTTATGACAGCAAATTTAGCGAGCTGAAACAGGTAGACAGCAAGCCGTATACAGTTAATGCGCTGCAGATGCAGCAGATTAACGAAAACGTGTTTATGCATTTTGGGACCAACATGGACATTTTGACAAATAAATATGATGAAAATACCTGGAACGCATACTACGAAGGGAAAATAGAACCGTTTGCCATTATGTTATCTATCGTTATGTCCAATATGACATTTTCCCAGAATGAAATAAACCGCGGGAACATGATTACATGGACAGCCAACCGCCTGCAGTATGCGAGCAATGCGACAAAATTACAGGTATCCACACAGCTATTTGACCGGGCGTTGCTGAACCGCAACGGCGTAATGGACATATGGAATATGGCACATGTAGACGACGGCGAAAAGTACTATATCAGAAAAGAATATACGGAAGTGTCGCAGTTAAACGCTGACGGCACGCCGAAACAACCGACATATGAAGGAATAACACCGGAGCCGGGAACCGGGGACGGACTGGAAGGCAACCAGGAAAAGGAAGGGGTGTAAGAAATGCCATTAGTGAAAGAAAGAGAATACAGAGCGTTGGCAGCGCCGCTATCAGCGGCAGCAGTAACAAAGCGCATCCAGACGGACTATTACGTAGAGGGCTACGCCACAACGTTTAATAGTCCTTATTTATTGTTTGAATTTCAAGACGGGTGGAAGTACTACGAGCGCATAGACAGTCACGCGCTGGACGGCGCAGACATGAGCGACGTAATTATGCAGTACGACCACGCCGGGCGAGTATTTGCAAGAACTGGTAAAACAAAGTCCCTTATTATCCAGCCGGATAATGTGGGACTTTTTATGTGCGCAGACCTGGGAAGAACAGAAGCAGCACGCGGGCTTTACCAGGATATTGCGGCGGAACTGGTTACTAAAATGTCCTGGGCGTTCGTGGTGGCAAAAGACAGCATCACAGAAGACAGAAACGCCCGAACAATCACAAGGGACGTTTTGGAAATAAAAAAGGTTTATGACGTTTCAGCAGTAAGCAGGCCTGCAAACGAGGAAACCGAAATAAGCGCACGGAGTTTTGCTACGCGGAGCTACGAGCAAATACAGGCGGAGTACCTGGAACGCCGGGCAAAGTTACTAAAGCTAAAGACAATGTTATAACCAAAAAAATCCAGTAAAAGAAAAGGAGAAAAGACATTATGCACACATTGCAGGAAATCGAAGCAAGATTAGCAGAAATCAACAACGACATTACAACCAGGGGTGCGGAAATGACAGCAGACGAATTAACAACCCTGGAAACAGAGGTAACAGCGCTGCAGGAAGAAAGAACCCAGTTGCTTGCGGCACCTAACACACAGGAACAGCGTAGCAGAATTTTGGCAGCAGTAGCGGCAGGCCAGGCAGTAACAGGACAGGGAACACCCACTGTATTGCGTTCATTCCCGGCAGCAGGCCAGACAATCGAAACGGAAGACAGATTTAACACCATGCAGTACCGCAAGGCGTTTATGGATTATGTGGTAAGAGGTACCGCAATTCCCACAGAGTACAGAGCAGACGCCGTAACAAAGACCACAGACGTGGGCGCGGTTATTCCTACAACCGTACTTAATCAGATTGTAGAAAAGCTGGAAAGTACGGGCATGATTTTGGCGCTGGTAACAAGAACCGCATACAAGGGCGGCGTTGCTATCCCGGTATCCAGCGTTAAGCCTACTGCAACGTGGGTAGCAGAGGGAGTAGGAAGCGACAAACAGAAGAAGACCGCAGCGAAGGACGGTATGGTAACTTTTGCATATCACAAATTACGCTGCGCCGTTGCTGTATCTTTGGAAGTAGAAAATATGGCTATGCCCGCTTTTGAAACATTGTTAATTAACAACATTGTAGAAGCAATGACAAAGGCATTAGAGCAGGCTATTATTTCCGGCTCTGGTACAGGTCAGCCGAAGGGCATCGTTAAAGAAACACCGGCAACAGGCCAGGCAATCGAAACTTCAAAACTGTCATATAACGACCTTGTAAAAGTGGAAGGCGCATTACCGCAGGCATACGAAGCGGGCGCAGTATGGTGTATGTCAAAATCCACATTTATGGGATTTGTTGGCATGACAGACAGCAACGGCCAGCCTATTGCCCGTGTCAACTACGGCATTGCTGGTAATCCGGAACGCGTGTTACTTGGCAGACCTGTGGTATGCTGCGATTACCTTAACAGCTTTGACTCTGCCAGTGCCGGGGATGTGGTAGCGTTCGTGTTCCGCTTCAAAGATTACGTGCTTAATACAAACTACGCAATGGGCGTAAAGAAGTACGAAGACAACGACACCGACGACCTGGTAACAAAGGGTATTATGCTGGCAGACGGCAAGGTAGTAGATAAAAACAGCCTTGTAACCCTTAAGAAAAAGGCATCCGGCTAATTAGTCCAATTAAAAGGGCTGCGGTAGTACGCAGCCCGCTTTATTGATGAAAGGCAGGGAGAGTATGGCGACGAAATTAACGGAAAAAATAAGGGTGGCATTGAGAATTAGCAGCCAGGCGCAGAGCATAACGGACGAAATTAACGACTGTATAGAAGCGTGTAAGCGCGACTTACAGCAGGTGGGAGTAAATAACCTGGACGAAAGCGACGCGCTTATTATCCGGGCTATTACAATCTACTGCAAAGCGGAATTTGGATACAGTGACAGGGCGCAGCAGTTCAGACAGTCGTATGACAGCTTAAAGGTTGCACTGTCCCTTATGGATGAATACCAGACGGCGCAGGAAAGCACGAACACAGACAAGGAAGGGGCGGTAGACGGTGGCAAAGTGGTGTGATGAAATTACATTGATTACCGAAACCGAACCGGCCGAAAAGACGAATGAAAACGGGTTCGATAATCCGACGCAGGAAAGTAAACGCCTGGTATTTTGCAACAGGCGGAGCATAAGCCAAGGGGAATATTACAAGGCACAGCAGGCAGGCAAACAGGTAGAAGCAAAAGTAGAAGTACATTGCATAGACTACGCCGGGGAAGTCCTGGTAGAGTTTGAAGGAAAACGCTATAGCGTGCTTAAGACCTATGAGCAGCCGGACAGCGACGTAATAGAACTGACATTAACAGACCTTCCGACCGTCGAGAAAGAAGACCAGGAAGGGGGCTAATATGGGAGCGTTTACAACCGTAGGCTTGGAAGACGTAGCACAGAAATTTTTACAAATGGACGAAGCCGCTACAAAGGCAGTGCCCTTAATGCTGGAAGCGGGTGCCAATGTGATTATAAAAGCGCAGCAGGACGAAGCGGCAGCAATGGGGATAAAGGAAACAGCGGGCTTTATTCAGTCAATAAAGGCAACTCCGGTAAAAGGGGACGATACGGAACGCTACATAGAGGTATACCCACAGGGAAAAGCCAAACACGGAAACGACCGCAAGGGAGATAAAAGCAACGTACGTTATGCAACTATTGGATTTATAGCGCAATATGGCACAAGTAGCATACCTGCGCGGCCATATATGACAGCAGCGAACGAAAAAGCCCACCAGCAGGCTACAGATGCCATGTATGAGGTTTGGCAGGGGGTAAACAATGGCTAAAATTAAATCAATTTTAGAAAAGAGCGGATACCCGGCAGTACGTCTGGTTTGGAAAGTGAAAAAAGGGCAGGAAAAGCCAGGCACATATTACACGTTCCAGTGCATCACGCGGCAGCCGATATTGGCAGCAGACGACGAAACAAAGGAAGAAATAGAAACGTATTTAGTAAGAATTGTTACTAAAAGCGATTTTGAAACCCTGGTAGATACAACAGTAAAGAACCTGCGGGCAGCAGGATACGGCGTTACAAGTGTAGACCAGGAAAGTTACGAAGAAGCAACAGGGTACTGGATTGTACCCATAACAACGCAAATGGTGAAGGAGTAAAAACAATGACATTAGGTTTAAGCGATTTGGTGTACGCAACCATCACAGAAGGCGAAGGAAATGTACCTACATACGGCACCCCTAAAAAACTAGCCGAAGCTATGACGGCGGATTTATCCGTAACAACCGCAGAAGGCACATTATACGCTGACGACGCAGTAAGCGAAAGTATAAAGGAATTTGTAAAGGGTACCTTAAAACTGGGTATTAAAGAACTGGAAGTAACAGACGTTGCAACTCTGCTGGGCCAGCAGGTTGACGACGACAAGGTAATTTACGGCGGTGCAGACGACGAACCGCCATACGTAGCAATAGGGTTCAGAGCAAAGAAAAAAGGCGGAAATTACCGTTATATTTGGCTTTACAAAGTAAAGTTTAAGGTTCCGAGTGAAAAATTTCAGACAAAGGGCGAAGCTATCCAGTTTAACACACCGGAAATCGAAGGCGAATTTTTCAAACGCTATGACGGCCGCTGGAAGGCTGATTATACAGGACTGGAAACAGGGGATGTAGGTAAGAACTTCTTAAAAACAGTGAGAGAGCCTAACACGGCAGCATAACAACAGGAAGGGAGAGGGGCGCGGCTTGCGGGCAGCGCCCAGTTTTTGTATATGAGTGCAATTAAGGACGGAAGATTTCCCATTGAAATAGGCGGACAGGAACGGCATTTATTATTTTCACTGAACGCGCTGGACGAGATACAGGATAAATTTGGTGGGTACGACAAGCTGGCCGAAGTGTTTAATCAGGATAACAAAGACTGGATAAAAAACACAAAATGGCTGCTTGCGCTGCTGATTAACGAGGGCGCCGAAGAGGGCGAAGCGGAAGTAACCGAAAAGCAGGTAGGGCGCTGGATACATACGGGCAATATCGTAGAGGTACAGCGCGAAATGTTGAAAGCGTTTAGCGTAGGGACAAGAGGAACGACAGAACCGGTGCAGAACAGTGAAAGCGACGCGGACGGCAGCGACGAGGGAAACGCGGAGAGCGGGCAGGTAAATTAGATACTGCCCGCTTTTTGTATATAGGCGTAACTATGCTTGGATACCAGGAACGGGATGTATGGCACATGACGCCGTACAAAATAAATACTCTTTTTCAATACCATAAAGAGTATAACGGGCGGCAGTTTAGACCTACAACCCCAACGGAAGGCGCGGACGCAATAGACATAGCGTTAGAGGGGTTTTAAGATATGGCCGATAAAACAGACAACATAAAAACAAAATTGGCGTTTGACGGTGAAGCGGAGTATAAGGCGGCGTGCAAGGAGCTTAACAGTAATTTGAAATTGCTGGGTTCAGAAATGAAGCTGGTTACCGCAGAGTACAAGAATAACGCCTCAAGTACAGAAGCATTAAAGGCAAAGCAGGATGTATTAAAAAGAACCTATGATGAACAGGCAAAGAAGGTAGAAGAAACAGAAAAAGCCTTAAAAGCTATGAAGGAAGCCCAGGGCGAGAACAGCGACGGTGCAAAAAGGCTGGAAACAGCATTGAACCAGCAAAAAACGGCGCTGGCGAATACCAAGAACGCCCTGGACGATACGGACAAGGCGTTGAATGAAGCGGAAAAAGGCGCCGACGAGTTCGGAAAAGGAATAAAAGAAAGTGGGAAACAGGCAGACGAAGCAAAAGGAAAATTTAGCAATCTGGGTAGCGTTGTAGGAACGGTAGCAAAAGGATTAGCGGCAGCAGTGGCAGGAATAGCGGCGGCAGCAGTCGGCGCCGGAACGGCTATATATAATATGGCGTCGGAAACGGCGGCAGCAGGCGACAAAATCGACAAGGCAAGCCAAAAGCTGGGAATAAGCGCAGAGCTGTACCAAAAATTGGACTATGCGTGCGGTCTGTCCGGGACAAGCATAGATAATTTAAGCAAGGGCGTAAAAAATATCACAAACGACCTTGCAGATGCACAGAACGGCGTAAAAGGTGCAAGCGACGCCTACGAAGCCCTGGGCGTATCGTTAAAAAATACAGACGGAACATTTAAGAGTAGCGAAACAGTATTAACGGAAACACTGGCAGCCCTGGCAGATATGACAGACGAAACGCAGCGAAATGCGGCGGCAAATGACATATTCGGAAAGAGTTACCAGGAATTACAGCCGCTGCTTAATTCTGGCAGTGAAGGTATTGCCGCAATGATGAATGAAGCGGAAGCCTACGGCATGGTAATGTCAAATGATGCCGTAAAAGCAAGCGCGGCATGGGAAGACAGCTTAAGCAAGCTACAGGGAACTATGGGCGGGGTAAAGAACCGCATCACAAGCGACCTGCTACCGGGAATGACACAATTTATGATAGGCTTATCTGATTTAATGGCAGGCCAGGACGGCGCGGCGGAAGAGCTGCAGGCGGGTGTAACCAGTATGGTAGAGTCTATCAAAGGCATGATACCGGGACTTGTAGAAATTGTAGGCACAATGGCAACGGCGATTATGAAAGCGGCGCCCGCTATTATACAAAGCCTGGGTTCTGGCATCATAAACACACTGCCGGAACTTTTACCGGCGGCAACAGGCATAATCACCAATATTTGCGAAATGATATTACAGTTATTGCCGCAGCTTGCAGACGCAGCGGTAGAAATCGTGTTAGGTCTGGCACAGGGAATTGCAGACGCACTCCCCGAACTGGTGCCGCAAATTGTAGACCTGATGTTATATATCGTAGACACGTTGGTACAAAATATTCCCGAAATTATTACGGCTGCATCCGATATTATCGTAGGTCTGGCGCAGGGCCTGGTAGATGCGCTGCCAATGCTGGCGGAACGGCTGCCGGAAATTATCGTAACTATCATTAACGGCGTTACTTCTTCCTTGCCGCAGGTTATCGCCTGCGCAGGTGACATTATTGTAGCCCTGGCAACGGGGCTTGTATCAGCACTGCCGGTACTGATAGAAAATCTGCCACAGATTGTTATTGCGATAGTAGAAGGGCTGGCACAGGCAATACCGCAGGTGGGCGCTGTTATGGTAGAACTGACACAAAAGGTGTGGGAAGTGCTGAAAGATTTGCCAAGTAAAATATGGGATGCAATCGTAGGCGCGGTTACAAAAATGGCAGAATGGGGCACCAAAATGCAGGAAAAAGCCAAAAGCGCTATAACGTCTGTATGTACGAATATTGTAAACGGGTTCAAGGAATTGCCCGGAAAGCTGGCTGACATAGGTACAAATATCGTACAGGGCCTTTGGAACGGAATTAACAACGCAAAAGACTGGGTATTAGACAAGATTAAGGGATTTGGTGACGCTGTGTTAAGCGGCTTAAAGTCATTTTTTGGCATAGCCAGCCCGTCAAAAGTGATGCGCGACCAGGTGGGCGTGTTCCTTGCGCAAGGCATTGGTGAGGGATTTACAAACGAAATGGAAAAGGTAAGCCAGGATATTAACAACAGCATACCGCGCGAATTTGACGTACAAAGCAAAGTTAATATTGATGCTGAAAGTGATTACAACCCCAAGACGTCAAAGGCATCAACGGGCACAGCAGGCGGCGTAACTGTAATACAAAATATTTACGCCAAAGACACCAGCTACAAAGCACAGCAGAAAGAAGCGGCCAAACAGTTTAAGGATATAGCAAGAGAGGTAGTGGCGTAATGGATTACGAGAAGCTAACGTACATAAATTCCAGGGGCGAAACCCTGGAATTTGGTATAACCAGCGTGTACCATTGTAACGTGTCCAAGGACGTTACCGGCATTGCTGGCATTGACAATACGATATACAAAACAAACAGCATGGGACAGCATGGAGATACATACATAGGGCAGCGCTACGAAGCCAGGGAC
>ERZ857629.181-NODE-181-length-97990-cov-9.330750_pt1 | contig 97990 bp, 78 predicted proteins | sample MGYA00519700_ERZ857629 | MGnify/ENA primary metagenome ERZ857629 (study PRJEB31778, sample SAMEA3449351) | human gut metagenome | biome: human gut; feature: human-associated habitat; material: faeces | place: United Kingdom | collected 2010/2012 ... | reverse complement strand
AATATTCTTCACGATGGTCAGTATCTTGTAAACTAATAACACTATTGGCCAACTGCTTGGCAGTGGTGGTCTTGCCACACCATTTTGGTCCTTCAATGAGCACTGCTCCCATTGCTTTAAGATGCGCTTTAAGTCGCAAGTCAAAGACTCTATTTAGATATGCCATATTCGATTTTGTTTTATGCTGCAAAGGTACTCATTTTAATTTGATTACCAAACGTATTTTAAGTTTTTGATGTGTTTTGTTTTAAGTTTTTGTTGTAATCTATTTGTAGTTTTTGAGGTGTTTCATTTGTAGTTTTTGAGGAGTTTTATCATGTGTTTTTGTGGTAAAGCACTACCTTTTAATAAAGTAGGCTGCACCTCGGAAATAAAAATAAATGTGATTTATTTTTGTTTTTCTCTCCATTTGCACTACCTTTGCAGCAGTTGAGTGCGTGTTTGCTTATCGTTGCTTATTTCCATATTTGCAGCACATTTGCAGCACGTTCACGCAGATGGCTTGTTTAATAACGGTTTGCATTTCGAGGAGGAAAGGTAAAAAAAATCTTTCCTTCTCGGACTCTGTATATTTGCATCTGTTTTATTTAGTGTAATTTGGTATAGAACTTTTTACGTTATCAATGAAGTAGAGTTCACTGTTTGGAAAACATATAAAGGATGCTATATAACACCTTATAAATATTGGGGAGTATTACCGCCAGAAGATAATTATCTTAGAATTTCCAATATAGGCACAGCTGATATTTTTATTTGTAAAGATAAAACACTATGTGTCTTTATTGATCCACATTCAGATGGTGCGACGGAAACTGTATGCAAATTAAAATCATGTCAATACTATTCCTATAGTACGGATGATAAAGAAGAACTAAAAAGAAGTAAAGATTAGGTAGAAAGATGGGAAAAATATCAGTCGATATATCCATATATAACTATTGATGCAAGAGTCATGAAAATTGAAATTAATGAATAGTTAATATCATTACAAGATATGGGTATACGGTTATGCTGCAGACAGAGAGTTGTTAATATAAGAATTATCGGCTCTACGACAACCACCGTCGTCTAAGCAAACTCGCATGAACAGCGGCAGCAAGACCATCATGGACAACGACTACACCTTCGATGCTGTAAGCAATATCCTCTCGGTGGCTAACAATGCCTCGCTTCCTTACAGCGGCAACGCCGGCGGGAAAACATCCCCCAAAATCATTCACACATCGGTTTCAAAAACAAATCCGGCTAACATGCGGCACAACATACCCACAGCCACACGAGACACACCAGCCTTGCAGCTACCAACCGCCCACATCTTCCGCAAAACCGTCATGGATTAAAACAAAACAAAAAGCACTTGCGAAAAATTGCAAGTGTTTTTATAAGTAGTGGACCAGATAGGGCTTGAACCTATGACCTCCAGATTATGAGTCTGTTGCTCTAACCAACTGAGCTACAAGTCCGGGCTTTTCGGGATTTGATTCCCATTAAGCGGTGCAAAATTACGGTTTTTATTCGAAACGCGCAAATTTGAAAGGAGAAAATTTGCAATTTTTCTGCCTTAGCCGAATTCTTCTCCCAGTTTCACCTGCGCTTCATTGGCAAGAAGCTTAACGCGATTGGAATCGCCGCGCTTGCAAACCACAAGAACATTGCCACTTTCCGCCACAACAAAATCTTCAAGCCCTTCAATCACGGCAACACGCCCGCCCAATAGTTTAACTACATTGTTCTTGCAATTGCGCATAATGGTTCGCGTGGCAAGTTCGGCGTTTCCCGCCTCATCTTTGGTTGTTACGCGGTGAAGGCTTTCCCATGTTCCGAGATCCGCCCACCCAAACGAACAATTTTCTACATATACATTTGAAGTGCGCTCAAGAATTACCTGCTCTATGGACAGGTATAGATTCGACGGATAATATTTCTCCACAAAAGCCTGTTCTTCCTCACGCGAAAGATTCACGAATTCCTTGAGATGAGGAAGTATGTTGGGGATAAGTTCCGCCACGTAAGCATGAACGGTATGGGCATTCCAAACATAAAGACCGGTGTTCCAAAGAAATTCTCCGCTCTCCATGAACATCTTTGCGAAAGAATCATCAGGTTTTTCGGTGAATGATTTTACCGGCGCAAGTCCTTTTTCATCGGGTTGTTCTCCCATTTGAATGTAACCGTATTCTGTTGCAGGCATTGTTGGACGCACACCCATCACTACTACCACCTCATGGTCAGCAACGAAATCAAGTGCATGGCGAATATTCTTTTCGAACTCGTCTTCACGGGTTATATATTGGTCTGCAGGACTGAAAACAATTCGCGCATCCGGTTCTTTATAGGCAATATGGCTACTTGCCCAAGCCACGGCAGGAGCCGTGCCAAGTCTTACCGGTTCTGCAAGAATATGTCTGCGCGGAAGTTCCGGCAATTGCCTCTCCACGATATCTATATACTTGACGTTCGTGGACACGTATATATTGTCAGGGTCAAGAAATTTCACGAATCTTCTGTAAGTAGATTGCAAAAGCGTTTCTCCCGTGCCGAAAATATCCAAAAACTGCTTGGGCATCTTTTCACAACTTGCCGGCCACAAACGGCGTCCTGCCCCACCCGCGAGTATTACACAAAAATTCTTGCTCATATCGTCATGTTTTTATTTCATTACACATACCATTGAATTCGCGTTGAAAACTGTAATTCTTCTCCGCGAAACGCACAATAAAAATAGAAAACTCTAATGAAACGGCAACCAAAAGCCACATTAAATTATCGTAAAATCAAGAAATAACAAAAACCACTTGGTCATTTCAAGAAATAAGCGTACTTTTGCACCCACATAACGCGCCACGCCCAGATGGCGGAATAGGTAGACGCGCTGGTCTCAAACACCAGTGGAGCAATCCATCCCGGTTCGATCCCGGGTCTGGGTACAAGTAAAACAACTAAGTGGCTAAAAATCAGCACTTAGCTGTTTTCTTTTTGTCTTCACTGTTCCCGATTTGTTCCCGTAGAACTTCATTGCTCATATTCTTAAATGAATTTGAATGGCTTTAAACATAGGTTGTATTGCGGTTTATAATTTAATAATGCTAACGAAAGGAGCTTGTCAAGGACTTGCTTACTATGGCTTGAAATCAGCATGATAGACGTTTTTAGAGTCAATACAGGTACAAGTAGTAGATAAATATTGATATAAGTGTAAACTTCTAATAAGATTATGCCAATAAAATTTGTAATTTTGCACCTTGAAAAAATTACAGCAATGCATTTGGAAACAATAGATGAGGCGGTAGCCAGAATAAAATATTTAATCGAGAAAAGCATAGTGGATGGTGGCGTTGAAGCAAAAAACAATCTCATTCGTACACAAGAACCTATTTGTATTCTTCATGATGCAGCAAAGGCATCCTTTATACGATTAGGTGTTAATCCTGATTACATTAACCCTCCATATGGAGAGCATACAGGTGAATTGAAACTTGCTGGTTTCTTCAAATGCAAAGATCAAGATGTTTGTATTCTTCCAAACAATGTTTCTGCAGAAGAAGAGATTTTGCTGTTCGATGGTATTCTCAAAGGGAAGAATGACCCATTTGGCTTTGATCTAACGCAAAAAATACTATCCGTAAATGTACGAAGTCAATTAAGTAGCATTGCAAAGAATTTTGATACTCTGTATGAAAGAACCTTTGCAGAAGCCTTAAATCTTCATCTTCGTTGCCCTAATATGGTGTTAGGGGAATTTTATATGATACCTGTATTTGAATATGATGATAATATTGCCAAAAATCGACAAGTCGGATTTAAAAATAATAGAAAAATACAAGAACACATCCAAAAATACATATATTCTTTTGGTGCTGTGAATAATCGTTCTACGATAAGTGGTGAAGAATATAAGTATGAAAGAGTCTGCCTTTTAGTAGTCGATTTTAGTAGAGATGTTCCCAAAATCTATAATACAGATGACGAACTTAAAGCTGATGGTCTGTTACCAGAACACACAACAGCTTCTATTAACAATATGAATTTTCCAACCTTTGCAAATGCTTTGATGTCTATATATCAACAGCGATTTGGGCAAGGAAGTTTTAGATGATATTTTTTTATTAAATAATCATTTATTTCGTTTGGCTTATTCAATGCTCGTAACTCACTAATCTCTGTGTCTGTAAGATTTGGCACAGAAAAACGTTCTATAAAATTCTTTTGATAACATGGGTAACCACCTTCAATGGCTACACTTGTCTTATCAACATAATACTCCATTATAATAGAGTTGAGGATTTTTTGTATAACATCAAGGTTTTCAGGCATTGCTATTGGATTTGAACCAAACAAATTATTTTCTTGTGGACGAAGATAAACTCCATATCCATTAGTAAAAAAGCTATCTTTGTCTTGATCATACAAAAAGCGTGGAGTTTTGCTAAATGTTGGCGTTAAAAGTTTCACTCCCGTTCTATTTAGTCCCTGAGTACGTCCATAAGCATAGAAAGGGGTATATATATGTTTTCCTTTACCTCTTTGGGCAAGTGTCTCTTTAACCGACAGCAAGTATTTGTAGCATTCAGGATACTCTGATTGCATAATATCTTCTGTTATGGCGGTAGCCTTTCCTTTTATCGAATTGTAAGGGAAAATAATTCGACGGGTATTATGGTTGATATCTTCAGGTGTTTTCATATCCGAAATCTTCACAACTGGGCGAGTTATTGCCTTTTCTATTTTGAAATGAGCGCCATTGCGTGTAATATTATAGTAATTAGTGTCTTCTGAATTTGGCTGAATAAAATAAATTTCATCTTTGAGTGTTGCAATACCCACGCAGATGTTGAATAAATTTCCTATACTTTCTCCACATCCTTCAATTTGAGCAATGTTGTGTCTTTCTTCTCCGCATAGCAACCTCCACTTAGAGTTGTCAAGCGTTGAATAAGGGTTATTAGTAAACTCTAAATTTTGAAGGAAATTTAGAGGAAGTATATTTTCCTTTATTCTGTCATATTCTATATACTCATTTTTCTTCTTATTTAGAAAAGAGATAGCCGTATATGTTTGTACATCAAATACTTTTGTTGCATTAAAGTCAACAATCTTATATATAGACTTCTCATTACAGAAAAATTCTCTTAGGCTTTCTCCGGCTAAAGAAGTAAAGTAGTTATTAGGAGTGATATAACCTAATTTCCCTTTTGAATCAAGAATTCGTAAACCCAATTCAAAAAAAGCGAAATATAGGTTATATGTACCAAATTGAGTTGTTCGATAGTTGTTTATTAAAAACGTTCTCGTTTCCTCGTCCATATCTTGAAATTTAACATATGGAGGATTTCCTACAACAGCATCAAAAATTTCGTTCCATTCATGCTTCAAACTGTCACAACAAATCAAATTCATTTGTGATATGGAAATGTGTTCTGATTCGCTTATTGCAAATAAAGAAAGAAGCAACTGACACCTTTTTATATTGTAATCTAAAATGTCCGAACCGTAAATATTTTCACGAATACAATCTGAAATAGATTTTCCATAGGTGTTTTTGTAATATCTTGCAATAGCAAGCAAAAATGCTCCACTACCACAACTTGGGTCTATTACTTTTGCATTATAATCTGGATGGATGGCATTTAGAATAAAGTCTGCGATATACGCAGGGGTAAAGAAAGCCCCATTGACTTTTTTATCCTCTGATGGTATCAATAGTTCCATAGCAATAGAAATATCATCTATTGAGGTGATATCTATTCTATTGATTTCTTCTAATAGTCTTGAAGATGGTTTGAAGTCCATCAAATACTGACCGATAAAACAATCCTCCTCAATCTTTAGAGAATTGTTTTTTACGTAGAAATATACCATGTGTTTCTCTATCGCTTCAATAGAGAATGATTTGAGAAGACTATTTAATAATACTGTTTCCATAATGCAAAGATAGGTATTTGTTTAATATCTACCAAATATAATACATTAAGATTTGATTTATACTCGCATTTATTTAATATGTGCGAGTTTATAATTATCTTTGTACAAAGTTCAAGATATATGGCAACTCAAGGTAAATATAAGCAAGAACGAAAAGTGGTTCATCTACAAATGGGTGACCAACATGAATACTTTGGCTCTATAGAACAGTTATTTTGTAAGTACACAAAAGATGAGATAGGTTTTAGCATATATCAGGTCAGAAATAATCTACGGAAACTTGGTATAATGAAATCCACGACTTGCACTATTAGAGTAGGTGTATTACAAACAAAGGTAAAAAATGAAGTTTAACATTAAATCATCAATTATATGCCTAAAATTTTTGACCAAGAGACCAAATGGAATGTATATCATTATACAGATACAAATGCATTGATTAGTATTTTAGCTAAAGAAAAAATTATTCTAAGGGCAACGAATATAATGTATCTTAATGATCCGCATGAACTTATTGAAGGGATAACAACTATTCAAGATATTCAAAAAACATCCCTCAATCCAGGGGCATTTCGCAGTTATTATATCACATCTTTTTCATCCTGTAATGATAATCTTAGTATGTGGGGTATGTATGCTGCAAATGGTAATGGATATGCTCTTGCTTTTGACTTTGACGAATTGTCAAAGGGATATGAAATTATGATTAAATGTGTATATGGAAAAAATGAAATCGAACAACAATTCAAAAATTTCCATAATCTTACCCAAACAGGGGTATTTACTTCTTTGATGGGGGCAACCAAACTATCTAAAGAAGATGAAGAAAAAAATTGTAAAGCATTAGAACTAAACAACATTATTACGACCTGTTTAGGTGCAAAAAATGAAGCGTATAGTTATGAAAGCGAAATGAGAGGCGTTATTTATTGTAATGACAGCCAACGCACCCATTTCCGTACACGCAATGGTTATATCATACCTTACATTGAGGTTTCATTACCAAAATTCGCATTAAAAGAAATTGTAATAGGCCCAACTAATAATACACTTTTGAAAGAGCAATCCCTATATCATTTTCTACAAATAAACGGATATAATTTAGATGACATACATATAGTTAGGTCAAAAATACCATATCGAGGTTAGCTTTTTGCTTAGTAGAAAGGGGGCATCTATTAGGCGCTTTTAAGTTGATTATAGTTGCATGCCCCCTTTCTGCCCCTGTTCAAATTTCCAATCATAAGCTCCATTAGCGACATCGGCAACTTCATTTCGGGTTTGCCGATGTTTTATTTCATCAAAGGGCTGTCGGCTTTGCGCATAGTCGCATAGCCAAGAACCGATTGCCTGTTGCTGCTTTGTAGACTTGCCGTAATTCTGCATAACGCTCTTGATGGCTGCAGCTTCATCATTGTCGAATATGGACTTGTATTTCTCTGTGCCATAATGGATAATCGCATCAATGGCACGTTTGAAAAACTCGCTGATAGCATAGAGCATATCAGCCAAGATGTTCAAAACCTCCCTGTTGGTTTTCCACGCATTCTGCCAAACTCGTATGGTCTTGTCCTTTTCTGCATTGGCAAGTTTGACCGCATTTTCAATACGCTGCTGCTCGTCTGCCTGTTGACTGTTGAGCCGGGCGATTGCCTTGTTCCTTTCAATGGTTAGTGTATGGTTTTGCACCAATAGCCTGTCTCTTTCGGCTTCGACTTTCTGCTTCTCAGCGACAAGAGCCAGTGTTAGTTCTTCCACCGCTTTGCTGACCGCTGGTTGGAATGCATTTTTAAGACGTGCGTTTTCCTCTTTCACTTGCCGATACTCCTTTTCAAGACTGGCAGTCTTGCCCACACCGACCAAACTGCTGACACTATCCAATATGCTGTCCACTTTACCCTTGCGGATTTCGTCACGCTGCTTTTCCTTATCGGCAATCTCACCGTCAAGAACCGCATTGCGTTCCTCCTTTACCTTGTTCTCGTTTTCAATGAGGACACGCTCGGCTTCGGCTTTCTCTTTGGCAGAAAGGGCTGCTTCCTTTTCCGCTTGGGCTTGCTCGGCTTCCTGCTTCTGCTTGGCGATGATGAAGTCCGTGCGCTCCAGATGCTCCTTTCCCGTCAGCTTCTTTGAGGTGCCCCTTTCCATCTCCAGACACTCAGCCAAAACGGTCTGCATTTCGCTCATGTCCTTCACGTTCAGTTTGCAGGACTTGCCCGTGTCGTGGTTCATCCAGTCCCACACGATATGGGCGTGCAGGTTGGGTTTCCATGTGGCGGTATCTCCGGGGATGGCACAGTGCCCTTCATCCCGGTGGATGAAGACTTGCAGCGGTGTGATTCCCCAGCGTCTTTGACATTCTTCACCGAATTTACGTACGTCTGCCAGTGTGGTGTCCGACCTGACAAGTAGCACACCTTCACGTATGGGTGAGCATCCCGCAATCTTGGCTATTTTGCCGTTTTTGCCTTTGCGTTCCCGTTCCTTTTTGTTTTGTGGCTCGTCTGCCGTCCTCTGTTTGTACTTGTAACATACGACTTCAACTGTTGTCATTTTATAGAAAACATTTTAGAAAACAACCTGTGGTTTTCCAGCATATTTCAGCACCATACAAAATGAAAGAAGCAGTCAAGACATTGTCTTAACTGCTTCCCGCTAAAGTGGTACCACCAGGAATCGAACTGTTAATTCAAGTGGCTGAATATCTTTGATTTATCTTTCTGCAAGTAGCGTAATCTCCCGCTATTGCTCCACCGGATTGTTGCAGCATTCTGCGTCAGGTTGCGTGGAGGTTTCCTGGCGACAAAGATACAAAAATTATTTTTGAAGCAAAATACTTTTGTCTTCTTGCGACAACTTTTGAATCTTTACCTTAACATTATCAAATCCTTTTTGTTTAAGTATATTTTCTGCTTTTAATTTAGACTCATTATTTAGCACAAGAACTTGTGACAAGGATTTCTCAGGTAAAGAAAACTCTCTGTAATAACAAACTGTATTGTCACCACGTAATCTATTCTTTTCTTGCATAATTGTATTTGCGATGTTTTTGGCATCTAAATTAGAGTGAAAAGCATGGCATAAATCTTGTATTAGTGGTATGTTGTTATAGATGAAATCTGCATATCTAGGTACTGGTACAGATAATATTATTCTTGTTTCTTCTTCCTTGCAAAATTTTTTTCTTTTGATAGCTGGGGCTGCAAAGGCTAGCATAAACATAGCCATAAATACCACAAATGCTTGAGGCCTTTTCGACAGTAAATCAAATGCGTCTTTTCCTCCATCCTTTAATAATCTTAAACCTGTATTCGTATAGTAAAGATTGATAAAATCTTGAATTTTTTGCTCTTTTGCAGAATCTACATATATACATTTTTCCTATCTATATAATGCATAATCCTTAAATTCGGTGTTTACTTGAGGTAATGCCAGTTCTAGAACAACACCGTTATTATGATTAGCATAGTTTTCCCACATATACGCATTGTCATTTCGTGAAGTAATAGATATGACATAAGGGAAAGGTAGATTTATATTTTCTACTATAAGTTCATGTTTAAAAAACGCAGCAATCTTTCTGTCTTCTTGTAAATTACCTTGCTTCTCAAGTTTTAATAAACATTCTCTTAAACAATCTATGCCAAAAAGATATTCCTCTTTGTCTTTAAAGCAATCATAACGAGTTGCCCAGAAACATAATTTCTTTTCACCAACTTCATTTCTCTGTAAAATACTGTTGAGAGCTTCTAATGATGTATAATGATAATATGACATATTAATCAGCATTTATTGATTTCCAATAACCACCTTTATTCGGACCTATATGTTTTATTATTCCTCTTTCTTGAAGTGAAGCCAACCGACGCTTTACGCTGCTTTCGTGTATACCTAAGCGATTTACCATTTCTTTTCTTTGTATATAAGGATTATCTTTTATCAATTCAAGTATGGCATCTTCTTGTTTTTGTTGGTCTGTTTCTAGCCGTTTCTGGGTCGTTTTCTGGGTCGATTCTGGGTTGCTTTGGATTGTCGCTCTTTCCGGGTACTCAAACTTAAAAGTTGTCCATATACCCGAAGCGTCATAGCGGAACTCCGGCGTAGAGAAACCGTCATTTTTGCAAGCCGTGATGATACGCTCAATGCCACGTCCCCATGCCTCAATCTCACCTGCACGGAAGAATGTGTTGGCTATATCGGGGTTGTAAGGCATACTCCGGTGTGAAGACAATAAGGTTTCCACAGTCCACCCTTCGGGCAACACTCCACCGTTTATTATCTCCAGCTTGTTTTCATACACGCGGATTTGAATGGGAGAAGGTTCTGCATAGTCTTTGTTGATGCAAGCATTTAATAATGCCTCACGCAAAGCCTCACGAGGCATCGGCAATGTCTCTATCCGATGAATGCCCTCGTAGGTAATGATGGCTTTCATATATTTGGTACACAGCAAGTCCATTAGCTTCACAATTTGCTGGAATAGATTACCATGCACTTCATCTTGATATACTAAATCCATGCCTTCACGGAAGAAGCCTACCTTTACAAATGCTCCGGTCACATATTGTTCCGGGTCGGGATGGAACAACAAAGCTGCGGCACGTTTCAGATAATTGCCTTCATAGAGCCGCAGTTTCTCCAACAAACCGTAATTATCGTCCATCAAGTCCGCTTCATCCATGCGTCCACTCCGTTTGGCATACCTACGGAACAAATCAAATGTGGCACTATCCAAGTCCTCCGCTTTCAGATAAGGCACAGGCACACCGTCCCACGTTTTCCCCTGCTTGCGAAGCATGAAACGATCGAGTGCAGCCCCTTTCAGTTCCTGATTGGTCGCACCGCTTCGTTGGTAATACTTCCCACGAAAGCTGATAGGATAAGGATAGGCATCCGTCACAATCTCCAGATATTGCCTTTCGTCCTTTTCCCTCAAATTGACTTCCACCAAGATACCCATCATATCGCGTACCTTATTCGGGATGTCCTCCATCAACTTCTTGGCTTCCTGTACACCGCACACTTCGCCATTATCGCGCAGACCGATATACAGCGTACCGCCTTGTGCGTTGGCAAAACCACAAATCCATTTCTGGTATTCGTCGCGCCAAGATTCTTTGAATTCTATGTTTTGAGATTCGGTATTCATTCTTTTGGAAGATTCTTGATTAATTTACTAATTTCTTTCAAGTAATATGGAATTTGCCCCATATATGTTTCTGGTGGATTAGAATAGTTTGTTCCGACAATTTGATTGAATGGAAGTTGATATACCTCTCTGTAATGTTTATTATCTATATCTTGGTATAAGACTTCCAATTCAATATAGCTATTATTAGATTCATAATCAATATTCTTTACAGAGTCTATATAGAATTTCAGCTCATACTGTGGTGGAAAAATACTTGCTCCATTTTTAAAAAACATGAGATTAGAAAGAGGATATTGTTCCTTTCCAAATTGATTATAATCTTTCAAAACTCTAACTTGTACATTTCTAGCACACCCTTCTCCAATGTTTTTTATATGAACACACAGCGTCAAATGGTCTTCTGTTGTTTTTAAGTATACTATAACTTGAGGTGTTATTTTTTGCTTTCTTGTAGCTCTACTTTCAATCCACATCATCAGATTGATAATTGTATAGCAAACAGTAGCAAATGCTAAAACTGTGCTTAGTATTAACTCTACTTCCATAATATAGAAACATTCTTAGAAGACATGAAGTATATTCTTTAATTCGGATATTGCGCTTTTCAGCATAGTATTGCTTGTATTTGAGCGCATTAAAATTGTATCAACTCGTGTTAATTTTGATTGTAAATGAAATGGCAGTATTAAATCTGACACCTTTTGAATTCTAAGATATGACGTTATCGAATTTATAGCAAGATACGCCATTGAGTATAAAGCGTTATTTCTTATCTCAATTTGCGTAAGTTCTAGTGCATAGTCAATAGCATTAAATATGTTGTTGTTTCGATTATTTCTTAATGTCAAAATTTCCAACTCTATTTTCTGTTTTTGAAGCTCATTATAATAATAGTTATTAGAAGAATATCTACTGTTTATATCTATCAACTTCATCTCAAATTCTTTTTGAGAAATTTGTGATTGACAATTTTTTGCTTGCATTAAAGCATTGGAAAAATTTTGATATAGCATATTGTTAGTAACCATTTTATTCCTCCTGTTTGTCTATCTGTTCTCTTTCTTCTTCATGCTTATTTGTTTTTTCAGACTTTTCTAATGAAGTTAATAATGCATTTGTCTGCATTATCAATCTATCCATTTCAGCCTGTTTTTGATTTAGACTTTCTAATTGTTCTCCTAACATTTTGTCTACATCTTCCTTGAAATTGTGGAGAATATCTAAACCTTGTTGCTCAAAATATGTCTTTGACGTATTTAAGCTTTCTACTGTTTCTTGTTTTAATCGTTCTGCTTCTTCTTCTCTCTGCTTAGAGATACGATATGATTCTATCATACTGCGTTGTTGTCTATGCGCAAACAAATTTATTTTCCGTTTTGTATCTTCTAATAATTGTTTCCCATTTTCTTCCATTTCTTCTATTGTTTCTTCGCCCTTCTTTTTGATTCGTCTTATTTCATTGATACCTTCATTTCCCTGTTGAATCAGCTCATCCATTTTGTAAATGGAATAAAAACTAAATACAAGAAATAGGATGGTTAAGACAGCTCCCCACATGGTTATATTGCTATATTCATGCTCTATTTTATTAAGATGGAGCTCAAGCATTGTTTGAGTTTGTCCCTCTAATAATTCTCGTTCAGTGTTTAGTCGTAAAGAATCACGCAGTAGTTTTTCATCATATTGCTTATATAGAGAATCCATTTTTGCAAAATGAGAGTTTAGCACTAATATTAAGCTATTATATTGATTCCTTGATAGTCTATACCTATTGGATAATGTCAATTTGATTATTGAATCAGCGAGCATTGCATTATTTACCTTTTGAGAACTTTGTATAACAGCATTATTATATTCAGTCCAATGAATATATAAACTATCGGCTTTTTGAATATGCGCAATATAATCTTTTCTTATTTGTTCTTGAGAGTGCTTTAACGAGCAATGTGACCAAAACAGATAGCCAATAAAAACTACCGCAAATCCTATTAATGTCCATAGGAATAAAACTCCATATTTTGTTTGCATGGCCTTATGGTACAGCCTTAATTTTGTGAAATGATTCATGGTTGTTTCTTATTCAAATTTTAATTTCGGTAATTCTTTCACAATCTCCACCGTCTGCACCGACACATTAATCACGCGGAGCAGGAGGTTGAGAATGTATTTCTCATCGTTATGCTCACGTGCCCAGTTGTTCGGGTCGTTAGTGATGCCACTTCTCTTGTCGGATGTCTTACTATCAATTTTGCCGAAACGCATTTTCTCTACGTGATAGTTCATCTTGTCTCCTTTGTTTGTCAATGGTGCAAACGAAACAATACATTTTCGATAAGGCTCTATCGTTTCATAATTCAAATGTAGGTCGGCAAGCTCACGTCCAGCTTTGCTGAACGTCCAGAAGTCATCCGCTTTTTCCACCAACGGTAGGCGAGACAAGGACTTTTTCAAATCTGTGGCAAAGGTGGTACGATAGTCGGATGAATGGAGCAATCCGTAGACATAATAAAAAATGTCTTCTTTCGTCACTTTGTACCCGTATTGCTTACGGGCTGTATTTAATATCCAATCGGTTACTCCGTCTTTACGCACATATCTGTCCATCGACTTTTCCGCTCCTTGATTGAACAGGTCGGCAACATCAGCATCGCTACTGTCGTACCAATAGAGTGGGAAACATTGAGACTTTTCTACCAAGTCTAAACATGGAATACAATTGGTAATAATTGCTGAAAAGTCTTTGCTTGCCCCTATTCCGGACACACAAATCACAAGGTTCTTGTGGTTGGAAGTTGGAAAGAGTTTTGGAGAAAGACCTATGCTTTCAATAAGTTCTGTTGCGAAATATATATTTTGCTTTTGGAATGGGCGATATAATCCCACATTCAATTTCTCTTTTTCATATTGAATAAGTATATTCCTTTTAACATAATTACGCAAAGCTCTGGTCCAACTTATTTTAGTGTCATCAGTGTCAATAAAATCTTCTACCGATAAATTCTTATCAACCTTTACCGTATCGTTATATGCTTCCCTTTGACGATTATAAAAATCAATCATTGACCGCATATTATTTTCAAGTGTTCGTTGAGAAGCATTGTAAACCCACGCATCTCTATTGGTAGCTACACCAATAGCATACATTTCAAAGAAACTTTTCTGCCCCTTTGCAAACTTCTTTTCAGGCTCAATAGGGATAAACAGTTTGAACATTTCGTTACGGTGATTAATCCAATCCCCATGTTCATTCGGTTCAACTGATTTCCACATCATAGCAGGATTGCTGATGTCACCCATTTGCCTGATAATTTTCAGTTTTTCTTCCCTGCTTAAATAATCTCCAATGTCGTGATAAAAGATTTGTGCTTTTTCTAATTTATTTGCTTTACGCCTTTTCACTAAAATAGTGATGGCGATTGGAGTGCGAGAACCTGAACCAAATATCTTTCCTCCCTCTTTGCGAGACAGTTCTCCACTGGTTCGTTGATTCCCCCTTAAATTGAACACATAAATCGAAGAGAATTCCTGTTCAAAGCATTTGCGCATACCATCCAATCCATTGGCATCCAGCCAAGCGCCATTAGTCACAAAACCGATAACTCCACCTTCTTTTTCATTCAAACGGTCAGAAGCCCAACGAAAAGCTTTCACATAACTATCGTATGCCGACTTGTTCAGATTGGCTTCCGATTGCGCTACATAAGTCGTTTCAATGTGTTTCTCCAATCTCGGATACGACTGGTTCTGCGCATTATCATTGGCAGATTTTTGTCCTATGGAATAAGGAGGATTACCCACAATAACTGTAATCGGGCATTTCCTCTGCGCCATGACACGCTTGGAGTTAGTAGGGAATTGTTCGGAATAAAGGTTCTCGTCAGAATCTTTTTCTCCTAATTGGAACGTATCGGTCAAGCAGATACCATCAAATGCCCGGTATTCTTCTTCAGGAGCGAGCGAATGGAATACACTCTCTATATTAATAGAGGCTATGTAATAAGCCATCAATACGATTTCATTGGCATGGATTTCTTTGCGGTACTTCTGCACCAATGCTTCGCGGCTTATCAGCCCACTTTGAAGCAAGCGGGTAATGAACGTGCCTGTACCCGTGAACGGGTCAAGGATATGAACATTCTCATCTGAAAGCGAACGTCCAAACTCCTTTTGAATGATATAACCTACGGAACGTATAATGAAATCTACTACTTCCACAGGTGTATAGACAATGCCCAATTTTTCCACCGTCTTAGGCGAAGCCACCTTGAAGAATTTGTCATAAAGCTCTACAATTAAGCGCTGGCGACCTTCGGCATCGGTAATGTCACCGACCGTAGTCCGCACGTAATCATAGAATTTTTGCAGGCGTTCATTTTCTTCTTCCGTTTTGGCTTCATCATCCAGCAAGACAAGCATCTTTTGCATGGCTTTCGATACTGGATTGCTGACAGCAAACTCGTAATTACCGAAAAGAGCTTCGAAGACAGGCATGGCTATCAGATGCTGCGAAAGCATTTCAATGACTTCCTGTTCGGTAAGGTTGGGATTGATATTCTTGCGCAGTCCGCGCATCAGTCGCTCAAAGGCACGTTTGTGCTTCCCCTCATCTGCTATCAATCGTTGGATGCGTTCGATATGCTCTTCGGCAATTTTAGCTATATCTTTTGCCCAAAGCTCCCAATAGCGTTTGCTCCCTACCTTGGTCACCATCTTGGCATAGAACACGTTCTGTAAATCTTCGAATTGCAGTGAAAGCTGTTGTGCCATTTGCATGGCAGCACTGGTAGCGTCTTGCCTCGTAGCATCTGCAAGGCTGCTGTCCACACTATCGTCATCGTGTGTACTGCCCACGCCTCCGAAAAGGATATGTTTAGGCTTCTGTTTGGAAAGTTCTATCTTGTTTACCTCTGCATTGAAACGGTCATCATGGGCACGCAAGGCATTGAGTACTGTCCACACTACTTTGAAATTAGGATGCTTGCTTAGCACTTCGTCACCTTCCACATTTTCTGGTATCACTACTGGAATAATGATATAACCGTATTTCTTTCCGGGACTGCGGCGCATTACACGTCCGACGGACTGCACTACATCCACTTGCGAGTTTTTGGGTGAAACGAAAACAACGGCATCCAATGAAGGCACATCCACGCCTTCGCTCAGACATCGAGCGTTGGTCAGCATACGGCATTCCATGTCATTTTCAGGTTGTCCTTTGAGCCACATCAGTTTCTGGTCACGTTCCGTAGCCGACATTGTGCCATCTACGTGTTCTGCCACGACATCTACCATCAGTGCTTTGTCCTCCGCACTAACATCTTCCATATAGGCAGACTTGCAGTCAGTAAAAACACGTGCTGTTGCTTTTGAGGCTTTGATGGTTGAACAGAAAGCTACCGCGCGGCGCATAGGCAACGGATCTGCCGCCTTAACAAGCCCCTCTTCTCCTAATACCCTTTTAGACAAAGCATTGATGCACCCCACAAATTTTGAAGCATCATCTACGGTTATCGTGTCGTCTTCGTTGGTAATCACATCGCGTAAGGCGGGAGTAATATCCTTGTCGCCTACGGCAAGAATCAATACTTTATAATCAGTAAGTAATTGTTTCTCTACGGCTTCACCAAAACCGATGCGATAAATCTCGTCACCATACAAGGAAACATCATCCATCGAGCACAATACAACATCGCTTTCTTCGGCCTTCTTGCGTGCCTCATCCGTATAAAGACGTGGGGTAGCAGTCATATAAAGCCGGCGTTTCGCCTGAATAAAATCATTGTCGTGCACTTTAATAAAGGCACTTTCTTCCGTTCCTTTAAGCGATATGCCTGTCGTACGGTGAGCTTCATCGCAAATAATCAGGTCGAAAACGCCGTATTCACCTTTCGTGCGTTTTAATAATTCTTGCTGCGCACGTGATATGACTTCGATAGATTGATAAGTGGAGAACACAACAGTCATTCCTTTGCGTCCTTCATGTCGGATGGTTTCAAGCTGATAAAGGATATAATCGGTATTTGTGGAGGCAGGCAAAGCCAAGTCGATAACGCTCACTCCCTCTTCGTCATTCTTTATTTTCTGTTGCGAGACTTGTCCGTCCGAACAGATGCACACGGCATGGATAGGAACGTCGGCTTGCGCAGACCATGCCCGCAAAGTTTGTCCCAACAAAGCAATAGAAGGGACGAGGAAAAGAACGAACCCGTTACTTTGGGTTTCGTTTTCGGCTATTTTGAGTGAAGTAAATGTCTTGCCTGTGCCACACGCCATAATCAATTTGCCACGGTCACGGGTCTTGAAGTATTCGTGTACGCGATTGATAGCTTTTTGCTGGTGTTCCATAATGGCAAAAGGCTTGGGACGGGATGCCTTGCCATACAATCCCTGTTCCAATTTTTCCCAATCTACATCATCCGCTTCAAGGTCAATCAAGTTGAGGCGTGTTACCTGCGGTGTCTGTTTTTTGATTGTCAATTCTGCTGCGCTGTTCCACTTATTGGTCGTGGAAATCCACAACCGCTGGGCAAAAGCGTGTTCTACACCCTCTACTTCAAATGTCTTACCCGAAGTGGAAAGAAAGGTGTCTACATCTGGCTTTGTAATATATTTGTCATCGGCATAGCACTTACATTGTACCGCCCAATACTCACCAGAAAAGGTTTTGACCACTAAATCAATACCTATGTCTTTCCCTCCAAACTGGTCATGGCAAGGGAACTCTGACCATAGCCAAACTTCTTCAAAGCGTCCCGCATACAAGGAAGTTGTTTTAAGGTAAGCCTGCATCAGGCGTTCAAAACGGAAACCTTTGTCACGCTCAGACCATGCTTCACGGCGGAACTTATCAATTATCTTTGTAAATGTTGTCATCATATTTCTTTATTAATTCCATCGTTAATCAATCTTCTCGCATCTACATTCAATATGGAGGCTATCTTCATTAGCATCTCCAAAGAGGGTTGACTTGTATTGGAACACCAACGTGAGATAGTCGCTTCGTTTTTTCCTAACTGTCCAGCTAACCATTTCCCGGTTTTACCTTGTTCTACTAATACAATTTTTAGTCTGTTTATTTTTTCTGTTCCCATATTCAATTCATATTACAAGTATGCGATAATAGATTGATGCTATTTGCAAAGGTAATGATCAAAGGCGAGAGCAAATAAAAACTTAACCATAAATTTCTCATGTTGCTCAATTTTTGTTTTTATGGAGGTCGTATCGGGCATTGTATTTGTGCCATATCGCTATTTCAAGATTTCTTCCACTTTTAATTTCTCCTGCATCAGGCTGTCGGACAAAGCCTTTAACCCTCTGTCGTAGCCGTCAGCTTCTTGTCGTATCCATTCGATGGCTTCCTCGTTGCGATAGATGTCGAACACCTCATTCAGCCAAAGGATATTCTTTGCATTGCAGCCTCCCCATGAGCGGATGACACGGAACTTCAACGCATCGTCCGCATACTGACGCTTGGATTTCCAAAGCTCGATGTTGCCCCAAACGGAAAGGCAGCATACGATACCCATGCCGACCAAAAGAGAAAACACCTTGTTGGACTTGATTTCAAATTGATGACGGTGGATATGCTCCTGCGGCTCGTCTTTCCGTTCTTCCGAGTTGGAAATAAACGACTCTTTCAAATCACGCAACAGCCCAAGTATTCTGTTCGATGTCTTTACTTCCGCTTCCCCGAACTTGGTCAGCATGGCTTTGGTCTGTGCCTGATGTTCCTTTGCGGAACTGTCGAACAGCTCCTTTATGGGTGTCAAATCTACCGTCGGTGATTGTCCGTCTGATTGATTGTTGGTTGCTTTTGGAGTGTTCTCCAACTTCCCGTTGATGCCTTTGAGGTCATTCTTAATGCCCTCGAAGAGCGCATATACTTCGTTATTATCCATTTTTAGAATCTTATTTTACGTTGTTTCTTTTTCTTGTTCCTACGTTTTAACTGTTCCTCGAAATAGTTCTCTTCCGCCTGAGCGTTTGCATTGTCCGATATGAAAAGACCTATCGAACCGCTGTATAAATCATCGCTACCCCTTGATTCAGGTTGAAACGTGGGCAGTTCTTCATGGTGTGAAGACCGTTGCATTTCCATTTGCTCGGTACGTCTGTTCCGTTCCAAAGCTGCGTCAATCTTGGAAAAGCTAAACCGCCTGTCAATCTTGGAACCGCTGAACGAATAGCCGTGCATGGTGAAAACTACACCTTGCACTTCGTCCGACTTGCCCTTGTACTTAAACTGCATATCTACGCCTTGTTTCTTCAGATTAGTGGCAAGAATGTTCCAGTTTCCACACCTTGAAACCTCCGATTTAAGGATAGTATAGAGCTCGTACTTGGTCTTGTCCGGCTCTTTCAGGCGGTGCTGCTTCACCCGTTCCTTGCCGCTGGCAAAGTACAGGTTATATTTCTTCGTCAGTTCCTTGCAGATGCGTGCGCTGCGATCCGCTCGTTGCGGTCACTGATTGTCCTGCCGTCATTGGCGATTCGGTTGAATGCTATATGCACGTGCGGATGCTCCTTGTCGAAGTGGCGCACTATGAGAATCTGCGTGTCGGTTATCCCCATTTCCTTCAGGTATTCCAACGCTATCCCTGCCATTGCGCAGTCGGTCAGACGGTGTTCATCTTCCTTATGGAAAGCCAAAGAGATGTGTCCGACGGGCTTCGTAACCTTTGGATTCATCTTCGATTGTGCCTCAAAGCTCATGGCTATCGTGTCATTATTCTCGGCAAACAGACCGTCACAGACAAGGATTTTAGCGTCCTTTCCCTTGTCAAGAATGTAGTTTACCACACCCCGAAAACTGCTTCCCTTTACGATTTTAGCTATCATATCCGGCTGTCATAAGAGGATTAAATTCAGCAGTTCTTCAATCCGTGCCACGAGTATGCGGCACTCCATCCTCACCGTGACGAAGCCCGAAGCGTTCGCCTTGTGCGCAAGCTGGTTCAGGTTGTTCGCCATGCCGCAGAGTTGGCGGACGTAATCCGTATGCTCCGGCGTGAGCCGTTCCTTTACCTGCCCGTCCCTCATGCAACGGCGCAGGAACTCCCCGGCTGATATGCCCGCGCTCCGTGCCTTGCCTTTCAGCGTGTAGTAGTCCAATGTCGCCATCTTCACCGTGAGGCGGTATTTCAGCTTGTCAGCCGCTCCTTTCTTGGGGCGACCACTCTTGTTCCTGTTGCCAGTTTTTCGTTTCTGTTCCATTGATTTCTAATGATTAAAGTGTGCATACATAATAGACCAACGTGATGCAGCTCTCCACGGAGTTCATGAGTGGGAGCAGGCGGTTTCGGTATGCCCGAAACACAAACTTGCTCCCCTCAAAACTCCGTTGGACAGGTTCAGGGTAACTTTGAATTGCACCCCGTCAATCCACTTCTTAATTCTCAGAGTTTACGCCATGCCTCGATGTCTTCCCCATAGGTGGCAAGATGCTGGCGTGCGATGTTCTCCACCAGTCCTGACACGCTCATCCGCCGCTCGCCGAACATGCGGACGATGCGGTCGAGGGCATCGCGCGTGGTGCGGCTGAGGAACACGGGCTTGCGGTCTTCGATGGACGGAACAGTGAGGAAGGTTTCCTTGTACTCCTCCAACGATGCCCGCCGCTGCTTGCCGCTGATGCGGCGTACCACCTGCGGAGTTTCATCCGCCTGTTCCGGCACGGCTTCACCTGCTTTTTCCTGCACAACTCCACTTGCCTGTTCCTGTGTGTCGGCAGGCTGAAGTTCAGGCTTCGGGGTTTCCATACTCGGCTTGTTGCCTAAAAAGTCCTGCAATGCTGCATCCATGTTTTGGCTGCTTAAATTTTTCTTCATACTTGTTTGAATTAAATGTTTAACAATGTTGGTCGTTGTGCGCACATTTGACCGATTATTGGCAGCAAAGGAAAGGACTGTATTGCAGGCTGTCAAACGAATGGGTGGACTGTGGCAACAATGTATGGTTTTGCACTTTACGCATTGCCTGAACGGTATGTGCTGCATCGTTTTGCCATAGTGCATGAAATGGACATTGGGATTTTTAAGGGCTTAATTGGAGCGGTCAGGGAGGATTTTTAAGGATATGGCTTTTAGGAAACCCGAAGAACCTATTTTCGGATGGCATTAGAAACCGAAGAACGCCACAAAGTGCCACGACAACGCCAAATGCTGCCACGGCTCTGCGAAGTGATTGGTTTATGAGTTGGATACCTTTTCTTTGCATCACGGAGGCTTGGAACAGACGTTACAGGTTCGGTGGATAACGCCACTCCCGACCACCTATTGCCACAAGCTGCCACCAAACTGCAAACTCATTGTTCCATGCGAACAACGAATTTACTTTGCTGGCAAAAAGAAGAACAAACAGTAAATATAATAAGTATGGAAGTAGTAATCATTTCAAAAAGCAAGTATGAGGAAATGGTCGGCAAGCTCAACCGCCTGTCCGACCGGGTGAATGAAATCCTCCACAAGAGAGAGGGGAAACGGCTCAGCCGTTGGATGGACAACCAAGAAGTCTGCCAACAGTTGCGCATCAGTCCGCGCACCTTGCAGACGCTCCGCGATAACGGTACGCTGGCTTACTCGCAAATCGGGCATAAGATTTTCTACAAGCCGGAGGACGTGCAGCGCATCGTCCGCCTTGTGGAGGACAGACGTAAGGATGCAGCCTATCGTGGCAGTAGCATCTAATCAGACAACAAAATGTACAACCACTAAATCCACTATAAATTATGAACGACTTGATTCTTGCCGACCGTGAACAGGAGGTCGGCTTCATCGGACAACTGGATGCCCTGCTTGAAGGCATCGAAAGAATGGACGCAAATTGTAAGGCTTCGCCAAGTAACGAACAGTTCCTGACGGACAAGGAAGTGTCGGCATGGCTCAAGGTGAGCCGACGCACCTTGCAGGACTACCGCAATAACGGGATGGTTGCCTATTACCAATTGGGCGGTAAAATCTTGTACAAGGAATCGGACATCGAAAAGATGGTGATGAGCGGGTATCGGAACGCCTACCGCTTGGATACGTGATTAGACACATGCAAAAACAGAGAAAACCGATGGTCGGGCAGTGCTCCTGCCGCCATCGGTTTTCTCTATACAGGAAGGTCGTTTCACTTCATTCTAACACGTGCATCGTGGATGGGTGCCGGATAGCGAAAAGAATAAATTTATAGTCTTTTCACGGTTTGCTATGCATAGCCTTTCTATGATGAACCGTCTGAAAGCCATACTCTCCCGACTTCTCAACTTGAAGGAAACGGCTATCACCATTTCAAGACTGTAAACATCGTAGTTTATCCCGTTGTCCTGCCTGATGTACCGCTTCGTTTCGCTTTCCAACAATTCCATGTTTTTGTAGATAGAGTGTACAGCCTTGCGAATGTCGCAGCTAAACACATTGAACGCATCGGACATTTCCTGCTGCGTCATCCAGACGGGAACGGTCGGTATCGTGACCGCCCCGTTTTCAGTGATTGTGATTATTCCTCTTTCCATAGTCCTTACATTGCATTAGAAAGTACATTTCGTACATTGGTCATATCACGCAGAATGGAACTATCCAGCACACGCGCATAGTGCTGCGTCATTTTTATATTGGAGTGACCGAGCATCTTTGCCACATTCTCGATACTCACACCGTTGGCGAGGCAGACCGAGGTCGCATACGAGTGCCGCGCGGCATGAGTGGTTAAGTTCTTCTTTATCAGGCATAAATCGGCAATTTCTTTCAGGTAGCTGTTCATTTTCTGGTTGCAGGGGACAGGGAGCAATACCTTTTTCTTTTGGCACATCGGATGGTCGGCATACTTACGGAGAATTTCCAAAGGAATGTCAAGCATAGGAATGTTGCACATATTCTTCGTCTTTTGCCGTGGCTTGCGAATCCACAGATTGCCGTTTGCATCTTCTACAATATGTTCGGGTGCCAGTTGTTGCACGTCAATGAACGCCAACCCAGTAAACGCAGCAAAGATGAAGACATCACGCACGATTCGGATGCGCTCCAATGGAAACTCCTTGTGGAAGATAGTAAGCAGTTCATCCATTGTCAGGAACTCGCAGATAACCTCTTTCTCATGGAACTTGATGCCAACGAACAGGTCTTTGCTTATCCATTCATTTGCCAGGGCGAGATTGGTTATCTTTTTCAGGCACTTCATATAGCGGATAACGGTGTTCTGCTGGCAGGACTTTTCCGTTTTGAGGTAAAACTCAAAGGCACGAACCAACTCCCCGTTGACTTCCGTCAGCGGCAAATCCTCTTTCCCGTACTTCTGTTTGATAAGTTCTGCGAGATAGCGTTTGCAGCTCTCATAACGGCGGACGGTAATCAGTGCATAATCTTTCCCCACGAGGGCGCGGCATTGGTCGTTGTGTTCCTGTATGGTGCCGATGAGCGTGCGGACTTCTTCCGGTTCCTTGTCTTGTCCGAAGAACTTTTCCTGCAACAGTCGGGCGGTAATGGGCTGTTGCTGTTCCTCCAGTTCATTAAAGATTTGGTGGAGCTTGATTTTCGCATTTTCGATATAGGCGTTCAGGTCGCACGCCTTGCGGCTTTTTCCACGGGCACATTCCTTCGCCTGATTCCATGACGCTGGGTCAATGCTCTTGCGGATGTTGGTTTCCACTCGCGCACCGTTCACAGTGATGCGCATACACACGGAGGCTTCTCCGTTTTTCAGCAGCTTGGCTTTCTTAATAAAGAAAAGCACATTGAATGAGTCTCTTTTCATGTTCCTACAGTTTTTCGTTGTACAAAAGTAGGAAACCATGCACGCTTTCTTGATACGCAAAATGTTGCAAATCAGAGAGAAGTAACCTTATTCGGTGGAGATATGTACTCCACCTATTCTGCTCCACCTTTTGGAACACCAGCAACGGTAATATTCTGCCACTTTTTGCATTCCTCCAAGAAACAAAAAATCCTGATTCCGTTTGGAAATCAGGATTTTACTGTCTTTTACTTTTCTTCTAAGTGGTACCACCAGGAATCGAACCGGGGACACAAGGATTTTCAGTCCTTTGCTCTACCAACTGAGCTATGGCACCTTTTTGTTTTTTCGGTCATTGCCGAATTGCGAGTGCAAAAATAGGAAGTTTTTTAATACCGAGCAAATTTTTTGGTAAAAAAGTTTGCCGATGCTATGATATTGTCGATTTTTTCGTAACTTTGCATCCGCAAAACGGAAAGTAGCGCAGTTGGTAGCGCACTACGTTCGGGACGTAGGGGTCGGGCGTTCGAATCGCCTCTTTCCGACTTAATCCGCTGCGGGTATGCCGCTGCGGATTTTTTTTGCCTTTTCCCGCGAGGGTTATAGGGCTTTGTTTTCGTTTCGTGCGACATGGCGGATGCGGTTCGGCTTCCTGCCGGGGACTCTCTTGTTTTTTGTAGCTTTTTGAGGGGATTTTTTCGGGGCTTCGGCTTTATCTGAAAAAACACATGGCTTGTCGTGAAAAATACAAGCCATATATTTTAAAATATATGCCTTATATTTTGAAATAAGTGCCTTGTATTTTCGGGCTTTTGCAATCTTTTGATAAACAACATCTTATAGAGGCGTAAAAATTTGCCTTTTCAGCCCTTCCTGATGCTTGTTTCGGACGGCTGTTTTTCCGTGTGTTTTTGCCTGTCGGGGCATTTGAAAAACAGGCGCGCCATTGCCTTTTGCGCACCATGCTTCATGCCTGTGCAGTTACAGTTTGGCTTTGCCGGCAGAGTGGTAAAGGTCGAGTCGTTTGGCAAGTGCTTCGTTCAGGTTTTCCTTGGGTTTCAAATTCAGTTTGGCGCGTATGTGAGTACGCTGGCTTGTTATGTTGCCCTGACTTTTGTTGAGCATGCCGCATATCTCCGATAATTTTTTGCCTTGCAGTATGAGTCGGCATATTTCGGCTTCCGAGGCACTGAGTTCGGGAAATGCCTTGTTTATGGCGGAGAGCTGAGTGTTCTTTTGGGTTATGTATTCGTTCACGGCGGTAAAGAGTCTTTCTTTGCTTTGGTCGTCCATCATGCCGAGCATTCTTATTGTCTGCTTTTCGCCGGGATTTTTTGTTTGTCCCAGTTTCAGCAGTGCGCTTGCCTGTTGTTTGCCGAGCCCGAGGAGCTTTGTGAGGCTTTCTTCGCCTTTTCGCAGTTCTTCGTTCTCGGTTTGCAGCCCTTTTATGTCGTCGAGAAGTTTTGCGCCGAGTATGGAAATCAGTATAAATACTATGGAAAACAGTGGCAGCTGGTTCTTGATGTATACGTCTTTGGATATGAACGAACTGGCAAGGTATGTGGCGAGGGTTACGAAGCTCATGAGATATGTGGTGTGCTTGAAGTGGCTTATGAGAGAGAGCATGAGCATGGACACGGACAATGTGTTGTATCGGAAAATCATTACCTGATAATAGTCCTCGTTTGTGTGGAACGCTCTGTATATCATTGCCGCCGAGAAGATGGTCAGGGCTATGAGCAGTTGGCTTTTGAGATTGGCGGAGAGTGATATTTTTCTTTTCAACATGGCTGTCATGGTTACCGGTATGGTTATGAGCCACGCAATGTCAAGTTTTACGAACACGGGGTCGCTTTCTCCGGGAATTCCGAGAATGTTCAACGGCACAATGAGCAACACGCCCACCGTGGTGAGCAGCAACACCGACAGGCGTTGCCTTTCAATTATGTTTTTAGCGTAGTTTTTTGCAAACCATTGGGCGGGTTCGTGAACATATTTGCCTATGAGTGTCGAAAAAGCCTTGGTTTTCTTTGCAGAAGATTTCATCTGTTCCTATCGTTACGTATTGCAAAAATAGTGGTTTGCTTTTGAAAAGCGGCACTCTCCCGCCAAAACCGCCGCACTGCGGTTGTATTTGCCGGTACAAGGCGAAATGAAAGAAATTCGGGGCGTAATGGCGCGCGGACAAAGGGAAATGGTTATATTTGTATAGTAATAATTCAAAAACAAAGCAAGACAATGAAAAAAGAAATAGTAAGCGAGAACGCTCCCGCCGCAATCGGTCCTTACAGTCAGGGAATTGAAGCCAACGGATTCGTATATGTTTCGGGGCAACTGCCCATAGACCCCATAAGCGGGAAGTTTCCCGACGGAGGAGTAGGCGCACTGACCAAGCAGTCTCTGGACAATATCAGCGCAATTCTGTATGAAGCCGGACTTACAATGCGCGATGTGGTGAAAACAACCGTATTCCTGACCAACATGAACGATTTCACGGAAATGAACGAGGCATACGCTTCGTATTTCGAGGACGTTGCTCCGGCGCGTTCGGCGGTTGAGGTGAAGGCTCTGCCCAAAGGCGCAAGAATTGAAATAGAAGCCGTGGCTGCAAAATGAAACGTATAGGCGTTTTTTGCTCTTCGCGCGGAGACATAAGGCAGGAATTTATCGATGCAGGGCGTGAACTCGGCACCGAAATAGGGAAACGCGGGGCAGAGATGGTTTACGGCGGCTCGAAATGCGGACTCATGGACATAACAGCCCAAGCCGTTCGCTCCGCAGGGGGAAGAACCGTGGGCGTGTTGCCCCAGGTGCTGCTCGACAAAGGACTTGAAGCCGATGCAGACCTTGTGTTTTATACCGCCAATCTTGATGACCGCAAGGCAACCATGCTTCGCGAAGCCGATGTGTTCGTGGCGTTGCCCGGAGGTATAGGAACGCTCGACGAGATATTCACTGTTGTGGCTGCCAACACGCTCGGCTATCACAACAAAACCACCATATTATATAATGTGTGCGGTTTTTGGCAGCCGCTGATCGATGCCCTTAAAAAAATCGACGCAGAAAAAATGATGGATTCCCGTTGGGGAGAACGACTTAAAGCCGTTTCCACCCCCGAAGAACTGTATGAAATGATATTTTAAGCAGCCGCCCGAAAAACAATCAGTACGCAGGGGTTGCAAAAAAAGTGAAGATTTTTTTGCAACCCCTGTAACTTTTCTCCAAGTCAATCGTCTTTTAAGTAGAGAACAATGAAAAAGCTCAGTTTCCGCGATGATGTACTGCCGCTGAAGGATAAAATCTTCAGGCTTGCACTTCGCATAACGCTCAGCAGGGCAGAAGCCGAGGACATTGTTCAAGACGTACTGATAAAAGTGTGGAACAGACGCGACGATCTCGCGGAAGTCGATTCGATAGAGGCATACAGCCTGACGGTTTGCCGAAATCTTTCGCTCGATCGCCTGCAACGCAAGGAAAACGACAATGTAAACCTTGACGATGCGCCGCCTACCGAAGCCGATGACGCTCCGCCCGATTTGCAGATGATTCGCAACGAACGGATTGACAATATAAAACGGCTCATAGAACGGCTCCCGATTCCACAACGTGCCGCAATGCAACTGCGAGATATGGAAGGGAAAACCTACAAAGAGATCTCCGCAATAACAGGACAGACAGAAGAACAAGTAAAAGTGAATATCTTCCGCGCACGTCAGTACATACGCAAACAAATTGAGAAAATAGAGAATTATGGACTATAGTTTTATCGACAAACTGCTGGAACGCTATTGGCAATGCGCCACATCGCTCGAGGAGGAAGAGATGTTGAAAGCATTCTTCCGCCAGAAAGAGATACCGCAACGCTTTGAGCAATACCGCAGTCTGTTCAATTACGAGGATCTTGCGGCTTCGGAACACCTTGGTGCCGACTTCGACGAAAAGATGATTCGTATGGTTGAGCAGCCGGTGGTTCGCGCACGCCGCATACCCTTTGCGGTGCGTTTCAGACCCTTTTTCAAGGCTGCCGCAGCTGTTGCCATAGTTCTTACATTGGGAAATGCCGCCCAGCACTCGTTCAAAAACAACGACACAACGGCTCCCGATTACAATTATGCCACTTATAAGGACACTTACGAGGATCCTCAGGTGGCTTACGACAAAGTTTCGTCTGCGCTTAAGGATATGTCCGACGGCTTGAAGCAACAAGCCAAAGAAGATTCCGCCTCTCGCGTGGACAAGACTAAGAGCGTTCAATGAAAAGACTGTTGACTTTTTTCCCAGCATGGATTTTGGCTTTGTGTTCTTGGGCACAGAGCGCGCAAGATTTCGCAGCGCGATTCATGGAAAGCTGTTCCGACAACGAAGAAGTGAAATGCGTTACGGTGGGTCCGAAAATGCTCAGCACGCTTGCGGGAATTGACGATAGCGGAAGCCGAAAGGGACTGAAAGAATGGACCGACGGAGTGAAGAGCATTAGAATAATTACTTCCGAAACCGATTCGGAGGAACTCAGAAGGGATGCCGTTACCATGCTGAAGGCTAACCGCAAGAGATATTCGCTTTACCGCCCGAAAGACAACACTGATTACGGCGATTGTTTATGGGTGAGAAAAGTAAAAGACAAGATTGTGGAACTCGTATATGTGGCTCCGCATTCCGAGAAGACTTTCATGGTGATGAACTTCACGGGAAAAATCAGCGACGGATTTGTTGAAAGAATCATCAAACCGGAAGAAAACAGGGAACAAAAGAAGACAACGAATTAAATACGACTAACTAACTTCTGTAAAATAAATAGTAAAACAATCGATTGCCCCGTTGGGAAACGCGGCAATCATTAAAACCAAAAATGAAACCCAAAAAGTTTCAATTCTCTCAAAAGTAAAACAATCAATCTTGATTATCTGCGATACAAGGGAGCTCGAAAGGCTCCCTTTTTCGTATCTATACGTCTGCACATGGCTTAGGGGCGCAGGGCGTTGCCGTTTGCGCGTTTCCGGATTCTTTTTCCGATGCCTGCAAAGGCTTGTTTTTCGGGTTTTGTAAGTCTTTGTGTTTCAAGCATCCCGAAAGGCGAAAAATATAAGGCATATATTTTGAAATACAAGGCACTTATTTTAAAATAAGTGCCTTGTATTTTTTGCGATAAGCCATGTGTGTTTTCCGGGGTGTATTTCTGTAAGTTTTTTGTGCCTGTTGTGATGATTTTTTTCGGTGTTTTTCACGATTTATCTGCCATGCCGTTAAGCGCAAATATAAAAACGGGACGCAGGCTGTTGCTTACGTCCCGTTTTTTGTTTGGAGATGTTTATTTTACGTGCTTAATGAGCTTTGCATCAAGCGATTTGCCGCCTGCGCCAATGTATACGAGCACAGCCATGACGGCTATATATACGAACGCAAGCTCTCCCGCGCCGAATATGTCGCATCCGTGCACTGCCACGAGTGCCACAACGAGGTTTACGAGTATTATTGCCGCTGCCGCGCGGGTCATGAAGCCGAGCATGACGGCTATGCTGCCCAAAGTTTCGGCAAGCATGGAAAGGGTGAGCGACATTGTATCGCCTATTCCCAACGGGTCGGGAAACTGAGGGCAAAGCATGGAAAAGTTAACAAGCTTACCCAGCCCGTGAATGAACATCATGACTCCGAACACCAGTCGCAGCGCAAGGAGAACGTTTGCCGTTTGGGCATCGCGGGGCGTGGGGAGCAGGATTTCTAAGATTTTTTTCTTGTCAATCATCTTATTTCTTAAACTTTTTGGGTTTCATCGTGGTAACCTTTATCAAAAGTTCCCGCAGAGCCTTATCCTGCGCGGGAGTAGTGGTAAGATAGCGATGTTTTCCGTTGGGCGACGGTGTGAAATGGTTAAATCCATTGTCGTCAATGCTTATGGTGCCGCGTTCGCTAAGATTGAAAAGTTCCGGATGTACAAGATATATTGCCGACATAACGTCAAATTCGCACTGCTCGCCGTTCGGGTCGGGAACATTCACACTTGTTGCCACATTAAGCGGGTGAGGGGTTGTCCATGCCAGTTTTTCGTGCATGAGACTCAGGGGATATCTCACCTTCTCGCCTATCTCGAATGGGTTCTGTACTATTTCGCCGGGCCATTCTCTCATCACTTTCTGCATTGCCGGTATGTCGCAGTTCACATTGTACTCGCTGAACGGATTTTCACGGTAACAGCCCATCATGGTTGAGAGAAGTTTCACTTTCTTAGCCACAAGTTCGCGCCCTGAAAGCGGAGAAAATTTGTCGGGCTTGGAGTCGAGCAGCAGCGCAAGGTTCGTGGCAAATCCCACAGAGACTATCGTAACGCTGTTGTCGGGTTGTTTGGCGAGTATTCGGCGATAGAAATCCACGGCGTTCTCATATTTGCCGTTTTTTGTAGGTTTGAATGCAATTTTTCCCTTGCTGTTGCGGCACAGAGCCACGGAATCGGCGTAATGACGACCGTCGTTGGGGCGCGAAACAGGCGTGGGACTTTTGGCAACGGGCACCTTGGGATAGCCGTACCAGTTGAGCGAACCGTCAACTGCGGCACAAATGTTGGGACCTTCCTTGTGTGTGCCCACACCAAGGAGTTTCATCTTTCCGAGGTCGTTGTATTTGCAAATAAATTCGAGTGCGAGGGCATCGTCTGCGTCGTTTCCGTAATCGGTTTCGTATATCACACTCACGGGTTGCGCTTTTATTGCGCCCGTTCCTGCCAAGAGGCACAAAACGGCAAAGATTAATCTTTTCATGATTGTCGATTTTTGTTGTGAGTTACAAATATACAAAAAAATTACAATACCCTGCGCGGGCATTCGTCAATTGGCAGACGGTGAACGAGAGCTTGCGCGTGCGACAACGGTTGGCACTGCAAAAGAGCCGCATTGCAGGGTTTGCAGGTTCTTTTCGAAACTAACGTATTATACATTATTTATAATGCATGGGAGTTATAAATTGCCCTATTCTTCGTAAATTTGCCGATTAAGCGGTAAAATATCCGCACAGCCCGTAATTATGACGCCGATAAAGAAACTCGACATATTCATAACCAAGAACTTCCTGACGCTTTTGGCAGGAGCGTTTTTCGTATGTCTGTTTGTGTTGATGATGCAGTTCACCTGGCGATACATAGACGAGCTTATAGGCAAAGGATTGACCATGGACGTGTTCGCCAAGTTCTTCTGGTACATGGCTTTATCGCTCATACCGCAGGCTATGCCGCTTGCCATTTTGCTGGCATCGCTCATAAGTTTCGGCAACATGGGCGAAAGGCTCGAACTTCTGGCTATGAAAACGGTGGGTGTGTCGCTCCTGAGAATAATGCGACCACTTATTGTTTTGATGATAGGCATAAGCGGAGCTTCGTTTTACTTTCAAAACGTTACCGGACCCTATTCCGAACTGCAGCTGCGCACTCTCCTAATGAGTATGCATGAGAGCGCACCGGCTTTGGAGATTCCCGAAGGAATTTTCTACAACGGCATACCCAACATAAACATCTATGTAAAGCACAAACACAACGAAACGGGCATGCTTTACGATGTTATAATATACAAAACCGACCAGGGATTCAACAAGGCGCAGATAGTGCTTTCCGACTCGGCTAAGCTCGAAATAACGGCAGACAAAAAGTTTCTCGTGCTGCAACTCTTTAACGGCGAACAGTTTGAAAATCTCCAGACAGGCACTTCAAATCAGATAAGGGCTTATGTGCCTTACGATCGCGAGACTTTTAACTACAAGAAATTCATAATAGATTTCGACAGTAACTTTAATGTTCTCGATGCCAACGCAATCGGTAACCGCCCCGAGTCGAAAAACATGAAACAACTCGTAGCCGGAATTGATTCGATGACTGTTCACGGCGACAGTCTCGGAATGGCAAACTACGATTTCATATCACGTGAGGGCGATTTGGGACCTGTTCCGTCGTTCAACTATGTGGGCTATTTTCCCATGGTAGGCAATCCCGCCATGAACCCTTCCGGCGGAATAATTGGCGATGAAGCTACACTTTCAAACAATCCCGACAGCTTCAGACTGGCAAAAGAAAAACAGGAAGCGGAACAAAGAAAAAAACGCAATGCAGAAGGCGAAAAAGCCATCAAATCTTTCAAGGCGAGGGAGGCAAAAGTCATTGCTGCCGCGAGAAAAATTGATTTCGACAGCCTTGTAGCGTCGCTCCCGGCCTCAACCCGCGCGCAAATGGTGGGACACGGACACGAAATTTCGCAACAGATCATGACCGATCTCGAATGGCAGAAATACGAAACCGAAGACAACGAACTTATGATAAGGAAATATCACATAGCATGGCACGAAAAAATAATAGTGTCTCTGACCTGTCTGATATTCTTCTTTATCGGTGCACCGCTCGGTTCTATCATACAAAAAGGCGGACTTGGTGCGCCCACCGTGCTGTCGGTGTCGATTTTCATTCTTTACTACATAATAAGCACATCGGGCATGAAGCTCGCCAAGGAAGGCACTTGGGAAGTTGCTTTCGGCATGTGGATGAGCGTTATGATACTTGCGCCGCTCGGAGCATTCCTTACATATAAAGCCAACAACGATTCCGTGGTGTTCAATCCCGAAGCTTATCGCCGCCTGATACACCGTGTGCTGGGACTTCGCACTCGTCGTCATGTGGCACGCAAAGAAGTTATTGTTTACGACCCGGATTATATCTCGCTTTACGAACGTCTCGGAATTCTTGCGGAACGTTGCCGGGAATATAACGACAAGAAAAAACTTTGGAGGATACCAAATTATCTGAATCACTTTTTCTATCCGCAGCCCGACCATGAAGTAGAAAACATAAACGCAGAAATGGAGGAAGTTATAGAAGAACTTTCAAATTCCAAGAATGCCAAGGTGCTTTACGAGCTTAATCGTTTCCCGGTAATCTTTGCCTCGGCACACGTTTCGCCTTTTGCCAATGCCTGGCTCAATCGTGTTTCGGGAATATTGCTTCCTGTGGGACTTTTCCTATGGTTCAGAATGTGGAAATTCCGCTTAAGATTGTTCCGGGATATGAAACAAATCGTATCTTCGTGCCAAAAAGAACGGGAATATATAAATGAAATATTGCCGCAAACAGACATAAAACTCGAAAAATAAAACAACAATATAATGACAGAGAACGAAAACTTCAAAATGGCAACTGTGGAAGAGGCAATAGCCGACTTCAAACAGGGAAAATTCGTTATAGTGGTTGACGACCCCGGAAGAGAAAACGAGGGAGACCTCATAACTTCTGCCGAAATGATTACCGAAGAAAAGGTGAACTTCATGCTTAAAAACGGAAGGGGTGTGCTCTGTGCGCCAATAACCATATCACGCTGCAGAGAGCTTGGTTTGCAACATCAGGTAGAGAACAACACAAGTCTTCTTGGTACTCCGTTCACCGTAGCGGTTGACAAACTCGAAGGATGCACCACCGGTGTCAGCACACACGACCGTGCGGAAACCATAAAGGCTCTTGCCGATCCGAAGTCCACAGCCGACACTTTCGGAAAGCCTGGTCATATTTGTCCTCTCTATGCTCAAGACAACGGAGTGCTTCGTCGTGCCGGACATACAGAGGCTGCCGTGGATTTGACGAGACTTGCCGGTTTGCGTCCCGCAGCTGCTTTGATTGAAATCTTGAATGAGGACGGAACTATGGCTCGCATGCCGCAACTTATAGAAAAAGCCAAGGAATGGGGACTTCGCATTCTTACGATAAAAGACCTTATTGAATACAGAATCAAGACCGATTCGCTTGTAGAAAAGGGAGAAGAAGTAGATATGCCCACTGATTACGGACATTTCCACCTTATTCCTTTCCGCCAAAAGAGTAACGGAAAAGAACACGTGGCTCTTATCAAAGGAGAATGGACTCCCGACGAGCCAATTCTTGTTCGCGTGCATTCTTCATGCGCCACGGGAGATATTTTCGGCTCAAAGCGTTGCGATTGCGGCGAACAACTTCATCGCTCAATGCAGAAAATTGAAGAAGCAGGCAAAGGTGTTGTGCTATATCTCAATCAAGAGGGACGCGGCATAGGACTCATGGCTAAAATAGCCGCATATAAACTTCAGGAAGAGGGATACGACACGGTGGATGCCAATATTCATCTCGGCTATGACCCGGATGAGAGAGATTACGGCGTAGGCGCGCAGATTCTCAGGGAACTTGGCGTGCACAAAATGAGGCTTCTCACCAACAATCCCGTGAAACGTGTGGGACTGGAGGCATACGGACTTGAAATTGTGGAGAATGTGCCTATCGAAATACAGCCTAACAAATACAATGAGCGTTACCTGCGCACAAAGAAAGAACGCATGGGACACACATTGCATTTCAATAAATAACTAATACAAAAAAAATTACAACTATGGAAAGAGAAATCAAATACGGAAGCCCCGTGCTCGAAGGAGTTCAAAGTGCTTATCGCGTCCTGATGCGCAAAGTTTATCTGTGGATGTCTCTGGCACTCGCTGTAACGGGAATGACATCTTTTTATATAGCTTCCAATCCCGGATTGCTTCAAACAATTTTTACTTCACGGGGAATATTCTTGATGCTTATCATTGCAGAACTTGCACTTGTGTTCATTCTGTCGGCAAGAATAATGAAGATGTCGTTTGCAACGGCAGGAATTATGTTTGCAGCCTATTCTGTTTTGAACGGAGTAACCATGTCGTTCATCTTCATAAGATTCACGATGAGTTCTATTGCCGGAGCTTTCTTCGTAACTGCCGGAATGTTTGCGGTAATGTCTTTCATAGGCTTCACACTCAAAAAAGATTTAGCCTCATTCGGCTCTTTCTTCTTCATGGCTCTTGTAGGACTGGTCATTGCCACTGTTGTAAACGCTTTTTGGGCTAACAGTGTGCTCTACTGGGTTATTACATACATTGGAGTGCTGCTTTTTGTAGGGATCACGGCTTACCACACACAGAAGATAAAGCACATGCTCATGATGTATGGCGATGAAGTGAACGACAACACGCAGAAGCTCGCTCTTCTGGGCAGTCTTTCGCTCTATCTTGACTTTATCAACCTGTTTTTGTACATATTGCGTTTCTTCGGACGCAATGATAATTGACGTCTTACCCGTTAGTAAAACAACATAAAACGAATATAATAATGAACGAACTTTCAGCACGTTTAAATCGTCTCGCGCCGTCAGCCACATTGGCTATGTCGCAGCGAAGCAATGAACTTAAAGCGAGTGGCGTTGACGTTGTAAATCTCAGCGTCGGCGAACCCGATTTCAACACTCCCGACCATATTAAGGAAGCAGCCAAGAAAGCTATAGACGAAAACTATTCACGCTACTCCCCTGTACCCGGTTATCCCGTTTTGCGCGAGGCTATCGTAGAAAAACTGAAACGCGAAAACAATCTTGAATACAAATCATCGCAGATTATATGCTCAAACGGCGCAAAGCAAAGCGTGTGCAACGTTGTCATGTCGCTCGTGGGCGAAGGCGACGAGGTCATTGTGCCCGCGCCATACTGGGTGAGTTACACGCAAATGGTGAAACTTGCCGACGGAGTGCCTGTTACCGTAGCCACGGGGCTTGAACAGAACTTCAAAATGTCTCCCGAACAGCTCGAAAAGGCTATCACTCCGCAAACCCGCGCACTTATTCTCTGTTCCCCGAGCAATCCCACGGGTTCAATCTATTCTTACGAAGAACTCGAGGCACTTGCCGAGGTTTTGAAGAAACACGAGCGCGTAATGGTCATTTCCGACGAGATTTACGAGCATATCAATTACACCGGCAAGCATGCAAGCATGGCGCAAGTGCCCGGAATGAAAGAACGCACGGTGATTATTAACGGCGTGTCTAAGGCTTACGCCATGACAGGTTGGAGAATAGGCTTTGCAGCAGGCGAGGAATGGGTCATAAAAGCCTGCAACAAACTCCAGGGTCAATATACCAGCGGACCGTGTTCGGTTAGTCAGATGGCTGCTGCGGCAGCGTTTGCCGGACCTCAGGAATGCGTTGAAACCATGCGCCGGGCTTTCGAACGCAGAAAGAATCTCATAGTATCGCTTGCCCGCGAAATTCCCGGACTTGAGGTTAACGACCCCGAGGGAGCCTTCTATCTCTTTCCCAAATGCAGCAGCTATTTCGGCAAAAAAGACGGCGACACAGTGATAAAGGACTCTAACGACATGGCTCTCTATCTACTCGACAAAGGACACGTAGCTACTGTGAGCGGAGACGCTTTCGGTGCTCCCGGATACTTCCGCATGAGCTATGCAACCGATGAAGACAGCATACGCAAGGCTATGAAGCGCATAGCCGAAGCACTTGCAAAACTGAAATAAGGAGACCCTGTTTCCGAAAATCCTTAGTCGGGCGTTTGCACAAGTTTGCGAACGCCCGATTTCTTTTTACTTCTCACGACGACGGGAAAAATACCGTTCAGGAAGCCACGAAAATGCGCCTTTATAAGTCGCTGATAATCAGATGCCGTTTTTCGAGAAAAATATAAGGCATATATTTTGAAATACAAGGCACATATTTTAAAATAAGTGCCTTGTATTTTTTACAACATGCCTTATGTTTTTTTTGCACATGCCATGACGGTGAGAAAATCCTCTATTTTGCGAAAGCAAAACGGAACAGTTTTATCCCTCGCAGGCATTCGTTTCGTGCGAACACGGAGCGCAAAAACGCAGGAACAAACAAGTGGGACATGCCGGTGCTTGTACACCCGGGCATGTCCCACCTTATCTTTATCATACCGCCCGCGAAAGCGGCTGAAACTGCTGTCTTATTTCACAAATGCAGCGTTTTGGAGATATTCTGCACTCTCGGCAGAAGCCTTGAACATTTCGTCCATAATCTGGTCCTCTGTATATTTGCTGCCATCGGAGTTGGTCTTGTCGCGAAGCCACTGCGGAGTTTCTATCTCCACGAAAAAGTTCTTCATTTTGTTTTTGTGGAACTGATTGAAGATACCTTCGAAATTTATTGTGCCGCTTGCGCCAATCACAAAGTCGTCCTTGATGTGAAGAAGCTTGATGCGCTTGGGATATTTCTTTAGATAAGCCACGGGATCCTGTCCGCCTTTTGTGCACCAATATACGTCAAGTTCGAAACATACGTAACGCGGATCGGTATTCTCAACAAAATACTCCCACATCAGCTTGTCGCTGTCCTTGAGCTTCTGAAATTCGTGAGAATGGTTGTGATAACCGAGTGTAAGACCGTATTCCTTTGCAAGTTTTCCCACACGGTTGAAATATTCGCACATGCGTTTCATGCCGGCTACGGTATAGTCAATCTGATAGCTCGGAACAACGAAATATTTTCCGCCACACGCTTTCTGTATTTTGAACAATTCGCGCCAACGGTTCATGATTTCCGCCTCTTTCGAAGGGTCTTCCTGAATGCTTGAGTGGGTAGAGATTATTTTAACTCCGTTTGCATCGCAAATTTCCTTGAACTCGTTTGCAGGCAAACCGAATACTTTCGGATCGCCTCCCCACTGCACAAGCTCAACCTCGTTATATCCCATTTTTGCAAGGCGTTCGATAGAAGCTTTAGGGTTCTTGTTCATCGCTCCCATAACTGTGTAGAGCTGGAAACCTATTTTCTTTTTCGCCATAACGCCCTGAGGCATGGAGAAAGCCATTACGGTGATTGCCGCAAGGAAATATGTCATTACGACACCGCGACCTGTTTTGAATAATTTTTTCATTTGCTATTTGTTTTATCGTTTGGTTTCTGCAAAGTTAGTAAAATTCAATCTTCTAAGCCATATTCTTCGCGATTTTTGCTTTCTTGGAAACTGCGCACCGGGAATCTATAATTCCAAGCCCTTCATAAATTCCACATAAAAGTCTACAGCCTCCGCAATTTCGGATAATTTTATGTATTCATCGGCAGTATGTGAGCGCGAAGACTCTCCTGGACCTATTTTTATGGTAGGAAACGAAAGCAGGGCGCGGTTGCTGAGTGTGGGCGAACCGAAAGGTTTCCTGCCAAGAGCCACGGCGCGGCGTACAAGTGGGTGATTGGAGGAAATGTTCGATGAATTCAGGCGAAACGAACGGGCTTTTGCCTCGCTCTCGACGGCAGAACTTATAATTTCGAACAGTTCGCGGTTGGAATACATCTCGTTTGAACGAACATCGGCGGTGAAAGAGCATTCATCGGGAATGACATTGTGGAGCGTACCTGCGTTTATAATCGTAACAGTGGCGCGTGTGTCGCCGAGATGCTCGGACTTTCGATGAAAACTGAGATTTTTAATCGTTTCAATGTCCTTTATGGCTTTGTAAATGGCGTTTACTCCCTCGTTTCTCGCAGCATGTCCCGCCTTGCCTTTGGCTTTGAAATCAATCACCATCAGACCTTTTTCTGCCACGGCGGGTTGCAAATCGGTGGGTTCGCCTATGATTCCAGCGTCTATGCGCGGAAAACTGTTCAAGGCGAGTTCTATTCCGCCTTTTCCCGACACTTCCTCCTCGCACGAAGCGGAAAAAACGAGATTATAATTGCGTTTTTCATCACACATGGCAATGTATGCCTCAAGAAGCGAGACAAGACTTCCGCCGTCATCGTTGGAACCGAGACCGTAAAGATTCCCGTCTTCAACAACCGGGATGAAAGGGTCGTGATTCCAGCCCTTCGCCACCTTAACCGTATCGATGTGGGCATCGAGAAGGAGTGTGGGCTTGTTGTCCGCGAAATCGCGGCAAACCGAAAAGACATTGTTACCCACTCTCTGCATGTTCATAGCTTTTTTCCCGATGAAATCGGCAATTTTGTCGGCTGCTGCGGTTTCTTCGCGGCTGAAAGAAGGTGTCGCAATGAGTTCTTTCAACAGCGCGACGGCTTCGTTGGTTGCTGTATTCATAATGCTTGTTTGTAATTACCACAAAGTTACAAATTTCCGTCTTAAAAGACGTACATACCGCCGCGCAGACAACAACTGAAAAACACAAAGATTTTAATTCAGCCCATATAACAGGATAAATGAGGACTATAATAAAAAAGCAAGTCATTAATGCCCGAATTTATTCCTCTTTCCTTAATCCTTTAGGCTCATACAATACCCGCGATTAAAAAACCGCAACGAAAACCGGGACATTTTACCTACAGTTGTTTGTACGGATGAAAAACAATGCTTTCACGATTCATAGCAAAGTGGGAAAAGGGACTTTTTTCGGGAGAAAACAGGGGGCGGAAAAGTATGGCGAAAAAACATAAGGCATCTTGTAAAAAATACAAGGCACTTATTTTGAAATAAGTGCCTTATATTTTAAAATATATGGCTTGTATTTTTTGCCTTTATAAGTCTTTGATATTCAATATCCATTTTCGGCGTTTTTCTTTACCCCCAAAAACAAGTCCTCCGCCGAAAGAAACGACGGAGGACTTACTATAATTCTGTTATATTGCCTACGGAATGGTCTTGAACGCGAATCCTTGCGATTGTAACCATTCTATTGCTCTTGGCAGGGCGTAGAGCAGTTTGTCTTCGCTTTTCAGCGAGTCGTGGAATGTGATTATCGACCCGTTCCTGGCATATTTTCTTACATTGAGCAGCACATCGCGTCCGTTGAGTCGTATGCTGTAGTCGCGGGTTACGAGATCCCACATCACTATTTTGTATTTCTGTCTTACAATCCTGTACTGGTCCCATTTTAGCCAGCCGTGCGGCGGACGAAAAAGGTCGGTGTGGAGCAGCATATTGGCTTTGTCCACATTTCGCAGGTAAGAGCGATAGCCATGTTTGAGACCGCCTATGTGATTATAGGTATGGTTGCCTATGCGGTGCCCCGCGTCTCTGACCATAGCCAATTCGTGCGGATGTTTATAGGCGTTCTCGCCCACCATAAAGAACGTGGCGTGGATGTCATAGTGTTTCAGAACATCGAGCACCCACGGAGTGACGACGGGAATGGGTCCGTCGTCAAACGTGAGGTAAACGGCCCTTTCCTGCGGGTTTATTCTCCATAGGGCATGGGGATAAAGCCATCGCAGAAATGTTGCAGGTTGCTCGATTATCATTTACTTCCGCACGATGTCTCCACCGGTCTGCTAAACGTCGGCTCCCGAGTCGTCGCCACCGGCAGCTGCGCCGGAACGGAACAGGTCGGTTCCGGTTTTCGACTGCCAAAGTTCGTAATAATGCAAGAGAACTTTCTCCACTTCTTTCTCCTTGGGCGATTTTACAGTCCTGTAAGTTGCCATTACATTCTGCAAAACTTCAAGACATACGCTATATTCGTAACGATAGCTTGCAAGGTCGGAAGCAGACAGCGACTGATACCAGCGCAGATACTGTTCGCACTCAAGGGCAGCCTTTCCAATGAGATATTCGCCGCGTTTGGTGTTGCCGGTGAGCAACATTGCACGTCCGAGGTCTATTGCGCCGCTGCGCCAGTTGTATGGCACATTGAATTCGGGGATCTCTTTCTCGCACTTGGCTATCAACGCCTTTGCCTTGTCGTATTCCTTGCGTTTTATAAGCTCCAGAGCTGTCTGTGCAAACAATATGCGGTGTCCGTAACACATTCTCATGGCGTTTTCGTCAATGTAAAGCTTTCTGTCTTTCATTCCGCCATAGCGGTAACGGTACATGAGGTTGTTGTAGCACTTTTCAGGATCGAGCACATTGCCATTCTTGGCTGTGTTGTAGGGAGTGATGCGATATGCCATGCCTTCCTTGACAAAGTAGTCGCCAAGTTTTCCGTAGTTCTCGCTTCCCACGGTGATTGCCACGTACATGGGACGCTTGAAGTTGCTCTGCGCAAGCATTTCATAGAGCATCAGCTCGCTCTTGTAAACTGCGGAACGTCCTTTAAGCGATATAACCATTTGGTCGGGCACACCTCCGTTAACAGAATCCTGTAACCACATTCCCGATTTGCGCACTGCGTCCTTGTCAACCGTGAGAACGATACTGTCGGTAGGTATAAAACGCATTTCAGGATCGGGATTGAGCACAAAGTTCTTCATGATGTACGAAAGTTCAAACATGTTGACCTCCGGATGTTGGCGATTAAGCTCGGCGAGTGCCGCTTTCTGCGAAGCATCTACGCGAACCATTTCGTGTTCTCCGTTTGAAACGTACTGAAGTCTGTTCCACGTAATGGGGCAAGCCGGAGAATTATAAGCAGGACGCTTCATCTGGTCAATATACCAGTCGGTCTGCAAATAAGAGAAGTTGCAAACTCTGGCATCTGTGCGAACGCCTTCAACTTCCTGGTTGTACCACTGCGGGAAAGTATCATTGTCGCCATTACAGAAGATAATGGGATTATCTTTATCGGGAAGTGTAAGCAGATAATTGGCTCCGAAATCACGGCACAGGTAACGACCCGAACGATCATGGTCATCCCACGTCTGCGAAGCCATCTGCACCGGAACAAGAAGACAAATCAGCGAAGCAAGAGCCGCTACGGCGGCACCGCTAAGCTTAAGTTTCTTCAAACCTTCGACTATTCCCAAAACACCAAAGCCAATCCAAATGGCAAAAGCGTAGAACGAGCCGGCATAAGCGTAATCGCGCTCACGGGGCTGTGTCGGAGTTTGGTTCAAATAGATTACAATCGCAATTCCGGTCATGAAGAAGAGGAAGAAAACCACCCAAAACTGACGGATTCCCCTTTTACCTTTATAGGCTTGGAAGAAAAGACCTATGAGACCTAACAAAAGCGGCAGGCAATAGAACACGTTGTGTCCCTTGTTCTCTTTGAGCGAATCGGGAAGCAGGCTTTGATCGCCAAGACGCGCGTTGTCAATGAAGCTGATGCCCGTAATCCAGTTGCCGTGGTCTTTCTCGCCCATGCTTTGAATATCATTTTGTCTACCGGCAAAATTCCACATAAAGTAACGCCAGTACATAAAGTTCAACTGGTATGACAAGAAAAACTTAAGGTTTTCCAACTGTGTTGGCATCTTTACCGAAGATGTTCTTCCCGTAGGATCGTCATACGGAACCTGTCGTCCTTCAATTCCTCCCATCCAACTTTCGTAGGCTTTGGCATGATCGCTTGACCACATTCGCGGGAAGAGCATATTTTGGGCATACACATACTTATTATTGTGTCCTACCACTACATACGAGTCTTTTTCGTCTTTGCTTTCCTTTTCCTTGCGGTTGTATATGGGTTTGCCTTCCTTGTATTTCCAGGTCAGCATTCCGTTGCCTGCGTTCTGATATTCGGGCTGTGAGGTATACGCCTGACCATAAAACAAAGGCCACGAGCCATATTGCTCACGGTTCATATAGCTTCCGAGAGTAAATATGTCTTCGGGCGAGTTTTGGTCCATAGGCGGGTTTGCCACCGAACGAATCACAATTAGCGCGAACGATGAATAGCCTATCATTAGCATCAGAAGGCAAAGCAGAGAAGTATTGATAACTCTCGATGAAACCTGGAATTTTACATTCTTTCCGCTACGCTTCAGAATCCAGAACAGAACTGCCAAAACCACGATTCCCACTATTATGCTCATCACGCCGTCGCCAAAGAAAGGAATGCCGAGCAATCCTATCGAAAGTGTGGCGGATATGGCAATCGCCTTACGGTTTTTGTTGCGCTGGCTTTCAAATATTGCCCAAATGATGCACGCCACAAGAATGACGAGATATATAATTGTACCGGTATTGAAGCCGAATCCGAGACCGTTGACGAATAAAAGTTCGAACCAACCGCCCACTTTCACGATTCCCGGCACCACTCCGTAGAGCACGGCACCCACAATGGCGAAAGAAACCACAAGAGCGAGGATAGAACCTTTGGCATTGAGGTCGGGCTTATGCTTGTAAACGTAAACGAGTACTATGGCGGGGATGCAAAGGAGGTTCAGCAGGTGAACACCGATGCTCAAACCCACGATGAAAGCTATTAGAACAAGCCAGCGGTCGCTGTGAGCATTGTTTGCACGGTTTTCCCATTTCAATATGAGCCAGAACACGAGAGCCGTACACATTGAAGAGTATGCGTAAACCTCTCCTTCCACGGCACTGAACCAGAATGTGTCGCTGAAAGTGTAAGCCAGCGCACCCACAAGTCCCGCGCCCATTATTTCAATGGTCTGCGAAAGTGTGGGGTTCTCGTCATCTTTAACTATGAGCTTGCGTGAAAGGTCGGTGATGGTCCAGAACAGGAAAAGAATACACACCGCACTCAAAAGAGCAGACATTGTATTGACCATCATAGCCACATGGCTCACATCTTTCGCAAACTGCGTGAACAGGTTTGCGGTAATCATGAAAACAGGTGCTCCGGGTGGGTGTCCCACCTCAAGTTTGAATGCCGAAGAGATGAACTCCGGGCAGTCCCAATAACTTGCGCTCGGCTCAATGGTCGAGCAATAGACAAATGCCGCAATGGCAAACGCTATCCAACCAATTAGGTTGTTGACTGTCTTGTAGCGCATCGAATTTTTACTTTATTATTTTGTTTTGTTATTTATCCGTCTTTTTCATGCCAACCGTACCCATTGACACACATTCGTGCAAAATTAGAAATTAATATCAAATGTGCCAAAGGCATAGCCACTTTTATACTTACATGCTGCATGTTAAAGTTTCCGAAGCCCGGGAATTAGGAAAAATGTGGGGCATTTCGCGCTGCGAAAAGCTCATGGTTTTTCGGGCAAAAAACGCTTTTTGTCATAACCCCCTTTAATTCAGGCAATTGCAGGTTTGAAAAAGCTTTTTTGTAAGTTATTGTGGTTCAGATATTTGGAAAGGCAAAAAATATAAGGCATATATTTTAAAATACAAGGCACTTATTTTAAAATAAGTGCCTTGTATTTTTCGCGACAAGCCATGTATTTTTCGGCACATCGGGAAAAGGGAATTTTTCAACCCTTCACGTGCCTGAATTTACAAATCGGAAAAAGGAATGAAAGCCTCGGTTTTCGCGTTGTGCAGAGCTATGAATTTTTCCATCCATACCATGTCCCACCAACGCGAGAATTTGTAGCCGCAATTATGGAAATGTGCCGTAAGAACAAAGCCCCTGTTCTCGTGAAAACGTATGCTGCCATTGTCATGAACCGCATCTTCTATATCGGAATAGGTTATGCAGGCATATAAATTGGTTATGTTCTGCTTTTTCAGTATATCTTCGAGTCTGTCATACAATGCCGCGCCTATGTTTAGCCGATGAAACCTCGCATCTACGTACACCGAAAGCTCAACTGCCCAATCATAGGCTGCTCTTTCCTTTAATGCTCCCGCGTAAGCATATCCCGCGATTTTTCCGTCGCATTCGGCAACCAGATAGGGGTATTTCCTTAAAGTATTTTCTATTCTCGAACGAAATTCATGCTCGCCGGGAACCTCATATTCAAACGTAATAGAAGTATTTCGCACGTATGGCGCATATATCTCCAACAACCTCGAGGCATCATCGGGAGTTGCCGTTCTTATGACAGTTTTTTCAGGTTTCATCGGGGTTTTATTTTGTTTTTACATGCCGAAAAATCCTTTTATAACAAACCAAATCACCGGTACAAGGAGCGACGGAAGCAGGTTGAGAGTCTTGCAGTCTTTAAGTTCCAGAAGTGAAAGTCCCGAAGCCGTTATCATGAGTCCGCCAACAATAAGCAGTTCCGCCATGAGGGCGTTGCTTATGGCAGTGCTTGAAAAAGTTGCCACTGCATAGAACATCCCCTGCCACAAAAACAGTACGGGCGCGGCAAGAAGCATACCTATGCCATAGGTGGAGGCAAAAACCATGGAACTTACTATATCAAGCGTGGAATTTGTGAAAAGAAATGTGTTGTCTCCCTTCAATGCGCTTATCACAGGTCCGAGCATAGACAAAGGACCTATACAATAAAGAAGAATTGCAGTGGACAGCCCTTCTGCAAGATTTTTTGAGGATTCACCGGACTTTGAACGCCTGTTGACCAAACGCCTGAAGCGACCGTCAATATCGAGTGCCGTGCCCACAACACCGCCCACTGCGAGCGAAATAATGAACAACACGGGATATTTGCTCTCTGAAAAATGAGATATGGTGGCATTGAGACCTATTGCAAGACTTGCAAGTCCCAACGCAGTATAAAGCGTATGTTTGTATTCCTCCTTTATGCCTCTGTGAAGCAATGCGCCCGCTATTGTTCCCAATATTATGCAGGCGGTGTTTACTATTGTTCCTATCACTACGGTTTTACAACTTTAATCGTGGTTTGCGCCGTGAGCGAAGGCTCGTCTTTGCACGTTACGGTGAGAACTGCGTTTCCCGGTTTACGGTTGGAGCGCACCAAAATCACGAGTTCACCGTGGAAAAGTTTCATCTGCGGCATTTCGAAAGGCTCGAGCGATGAAGCATCGCCGTTGCAGGCAGCCTGGTATTTCGCGCCTTTCACCGAAAACAGCAATTCGTTGTCGGCATTCGGGCATTCGTTTCCGTCGGCATCGAGCATCCTCACCGTTACGAACGATATGTCATCGCCATCTGCCTTTATGGTTTTCCGGTCGGGGGAAAGTTCTATTTTTGCAGGCTTTCCCGCCGTGCGCACAACCTTTTCCGCAGCACGCTTTCCGGTTTCGTCATACGCCACAACTTTCAGTTCGCCCGGCTCATACTTAACGTTCATCCACTTTATGCGGTTGGCATCGAAAAGCTTTGTCGGGTCTTTCTTTTCACGCCCCATGCTCTTTCCGTTGACAAACAACTCGGCTTCGGGATAACTTGTGTAACACATCACAGGGACTGTTTTGCCCTCCATGCCATGCCACGTCCAATGCGGAAGCAGATGCAGAGTTTTTTCTTCGGTATTCCAGCGGCTGCGATAGAAGTAGAATCTGTCCTTGGGCAGACCTGCGAGATCCACAATACCGAAGTAGCTGCTGCGCGAAGGCCACATGTTGCTGTAAGGAAAGTTCTCGCCGAGATAATCAAAGCCTGTCCAGACAAATTCTCCTATTATCCACGGTTTTCTGTCCTGATACCAGGCATCATAATCGGGAATGTTGCTCCAAGAACCGCTATACAAATCGTAACTCGACACTTGCCGGTCGGGATTAGTGCTTCCGTTAGTGGTGTGTATAGCCGGAAAATGATAAACTCCGCGACTGCTGAGCGTGGAAGCGGTTTCGCTTGCTATCAAAAAGCCTTGCGGCAGAGAATCAATGAAAGTTTCGTAGAAATGAGTGTGATAATTGAATCCCGGAACGTCGAGTGAATTGAAAAATCCGCTTCGCGTTGCACCCTCAACGTCATCTACTCCGGCCGTAACGGGACGTGTGGGGTCGAGTTTATGGAGAAGATCCACAAGACGACGGCAAGCCTCCGCACCTTCTTTGGTCTTTTGGTCGGGAATCTCGTTTCCGATGCTCCACATTACTATTGACGGATGATTACGATGGTTGTAATACTCGTTTATAAGATCCTTTTCCGCCCAATCCTTGAAAAAGCGACTGTAAGCATTGGTTGTCTTTCCCGTCATCCAGCTATCAAATGATTCTGCCATGACTAAAATTCCCAAAGAATCGCACAAGTCCATCATCATAGTCGAAGGCATATTGTGCGAAGTACGTATTGCGTCGCAACCCATATCCTTCATTATTCTGATTTGTCGGGCTATCGCCGCCTCATTCACCGCTGCGCCAAGCGGACCAAGGTCATGGTGGAGGCAGACTCCCTTGAATTTCCGTGTTTTACCGTTAAGTTGGAAGCCATTTTCCTTTGTAAAAGAAATACTCCTCACTCCGAACCGCGTAAGATTCTCGTCGACCACTTTCCCTGCCCTTTTCAATCTCGTGCGAAGGGTATAAAGGCTCGGCGTTTCGGGTGTCCACAGCGCGGGATTGGGTATTTTAAGTTGCGCATTCAGTTTTCCGGCGGTAAAAGCGGCATTTGCAGAAGAAATTTCCTTTCCGTCGCGCGAGAGAATGGTGATTTCCGCATCAAGATTCCCGTTGCTGCCACTGCGCAAAGCCACTTCGGCGTTCACGGTAGCCATGTTTTCGGAAACTTCAGGCGTTGTAACCCAAACTCCCCAGGTGTCTATAGCATCTTTCCCCGTAAGAATCAATTTTACCGGGCGATAAATTCCACCACCGGGGTACCAACGGCTGCTAAGTCCCGGATTGTTTAGTTTTACCACTACATTATTCTCGCCATTCTTGAGATACGGCGTGGCATCTACCCTGAAAGCATTATAACCATTCTTCCATTGTCCCGCAAGTTTGCCGTTTATGTAAACTTCCGGCTCTGCCATTGCACCGTCAAAGAGTAATTCGGCATGAGAATAGGGACGCGCCACCTTAAATTTGGTACGATACTCCCCTTTTCCCGTCCACGGCAGCGCACCTGTATTTCCTGTTGATTCGTTAATGACTTTCTTTCCGTCAACAATGCTTTCGCTTCTCCACACATCATTGTTTTTGTCAAACTTTCCCGATATAGCCCAATCGTGAGGCAGTGTTACGGCATTGAAAGTACCTCCGTCTTTCGAAAAAGTCCACCCGTCGCGCAAAACAATGGTTTTATGAATTTGCGCTTGTGCCGTTGCGGCGAGAGCCATTGCGCAAAGCATCGTCCGTATAAGTCTTTTCTTTATTTCCATAAGTCTTTTCTTTATTTCCATGAGTAATGTTTTATTGTTGTTGCGCCTCTTCTGCGGGAATTATTCTGAACAGTTTGTCGCTCTTCCTTATCTTCGCATCCACAGGCAGCGAAACGTGCCAACCTTTCCGGGCTGTGTCCACGGGATTCATGTCATATCTTATTTCGGATGCGTTGAAATAAACCGCGCCTGTGGTCGGACCGGTAACCAGAAGCCTGTCGCCCTTATGAATCTCGGTTGCTTCAATCACAAACTCTCCCACCCCGAGGTTCGAATAGTATTTCACACCGCGACCGGCATATACTTTTCGTTCCGTGGCAAGACTTCCGTACTTCTTGTTCCATTCTCCGAGTTTTTGTCCCAGATAATATCCGTCCCAGAAACCGCGATTGAACACCGTGGCGAGTTGTTCGTCCCATTCGTCCTTTTTCTTTTCTGTGAATGTGCCTTCAACTATTGCCTGCAATGCCTCCTTGTAGCACTTCACTACCGTCAGAACGTATTCCGGACCGCGTGCACGCCCCTCTATCTTGAACACTCTCACGCCGGCATCAACCATTCGGTCAAGAAAGCGGATTGTTTTCAAATCCTTAGGCGACATTATATATTTATTGTCTATATCCAACTCCGTGCCGGTCTCTTTATCACGCACCGTATAGCCACGCCGGCAAACCTGCAAGCATTGTCCCCGGTTGGCACTATGGTTAAGATTGTCAAGACTCATGTAACATTTTCCACTCACAGCCATACAAAGCGCGCCATGACAAAACATTTCTATCCTTACCGGCTTGCCTTTCGGTCCGCAAATGTTTTGGTTTTGAATGTTGTCGTATATGTGCTTTACCTTGTCAAGACTTAATTCTCTGGCAAGCACCGCCACATCGGCAAAACGGGAATAAAAACGCAAAGCCTCGGTGTTGCTTATGTTCAATTGCGTAGACAAATGCACTTCCATCCCTTTTTCGCGGCAATACATTATTACTGCCAGGTCGGAAGCTATGATTGCGCTGATTCCAGCCTCACACGCCGCGTCCACAATCTCATGCATTTGAACCATATCCTCGTCATATATTATGGTGTTTACCGTGAGATAGCTTTTAACTCCGCGTTCCATACACAGCGAAGCTATTTCCCTCAGATCGGATATGTCGAAATGATTGGCGGAATGGGAACGCATGTTCAAAGTTCCCACGCCGAAATAAACCGACCCCGCACCCGCCTGAAATGCTGCCACAAGCGATTCGCGCGAACCCACGGGAGCCATTATTTCAAAGTCTTCAATTTTCATCATTCTTTATTTCGTGAACCGGTTCCTGCAAAACCGCGGTCTTCTTGTTATATATTCCTATTAGATAAACGGCAGCAATGGCGCAGCCGAACGACATCCACACGGCGGCAGCCGTTCCGCCCAAAAGTCCCGACAATCCTATGTCGTCGGGAAAGCACAAAGCCAGTGCCACACACAGCGCATTGTTAACCACATGACACACTATGGAAGGCACAAGGCTTCCCGTGCGCAAGTACATCCACCCCAGCAAGATTCCCAACACGAAAGCCGCAGGAATCTGTGCCGGATTGAAATGCACAAGTCCGAAAACGAGTGCGCTCACAGGCACTGCTATCACCGGTCTGATGTTTTTTTCGAGAAGCGAACCTAAGAAAGCACGACGGAACACGAGTTCTTCAACCACGGGTCCTATGATGGTTATACAAAATACACCCAAAGGATTATACATAAGCATCTTCACGATTCCGCCCGTTACATCGTTCAAATCCAAAAGCTCCTCAACGTAGCTCATAGGCACGATAGCCAAAACCATTATGACCACCGCAAGCGGCAAAAGCCTGTTGCGGCGCACAAGTCCCGCAGAGGGCGAAAGCAAACGCCAACCGTAGAGCGCAGCCACTATTAACACATAAGAAACGAGCATCATACCAGAAAGAACATAGGGATTGCTTATCTGTTCAGCCACCTTGCCCGTTTTGCCGAAGCTCATGTCATACGCGCCAAAAAGATATGTGGCAACGATAGGCACCACAACCTGCATTATAATGAATACAAGAACAACGAGAATCGCTTTTTTCATTCCACAAATCGATTTTTTTAATGTTGAAACGTAATTTGTTTGCAAAGATAGCGAAAAAACACTGCCGAAAGCTTTGTCCGTAAACAGGAATTTCTTACTTTTGCACCGCGTTTGCGCATTGCGAACACAAATGGCGGGATAGCTCAGCTGGTTAGAGCGCATGATTCATAATCATGAGGTCCCCAGTTCAATCCTGGGTCCCGCTACTTTTTCAAGAAGACATACACGAAACATCGCGTATGTCTTTTTTCGTTTCACCCAACCCATTTCTCAAAACACGCATTCCGCAGCAAAAACAGGCACAAAAGAACGTTTTTCTCCAAACAGCTGAAACACAACCCATTACGGCTTTCTGAAAGATTTTTGTAAGATACTGTTATTCAAATATTTGGAAAGGCGAAAAATACAAGCCATATATTTTAAAATACAAGGCACTTATTTTAAAATAAGTGCCTTGTATTTTTTGCGATAAGCCATGTGTTTTTCCGGAGTGCGGATATAGGTAAAAATAAAAGGCAATTTGCAGTTTGAATGAAGCATTTCCCGCACCGCAAATCGGACATATTTATTATTACATGAAAATCCCGGCGGAACTTGCGGGACATGGCGGATTCGTCGGGGATTATGCCGAAAAACATGTCCGTATATTTGCCTATCTTATTGTTTTTTTTTACATTTGCGATTCTAATCATGCTCTTTTCAAAAAGAGCTAAAAGCATGAAAACCGGACATAAAACACACATTCCGGGAATCGGCAACCGAAAAAAATCCACCTCCATGAACAGATTCGCAATATTTATCACAGCATTACTGATAGCTTCGGGATGTTCCACCGAAAAGCACGATGACGAACAGTTCTTTTATCCTTACGAAGGCATTAACCGCTTCAGTGTTGAGTATTCGGGCGACACTATACTATTGACAGCCCGCTACACCGCCGAAGAGGAAACCATAAAGCTCTATCCCAAGAACGGCGAATACTACAGACGGAGCGAAGATTTCGGAGAAGAACTCGTCATGACGGTAAAAGATGTTCCGAGGTATGAACTTTATAATCGTCAGAACCCTTCCGAAGGTTACGATGACCGGGAAAAAACAGTCATTGACCGAGAAGAAAAAGACAAATACGTGGCAACCATTTCCCACGAGACTCGTTTTTCGAGATTTCCCGTAATCTCGGTATATTACAACGGCAAATACAAGATAAACAAGGTTAGGTGTAAAGTCAATACTTACTTTGCTCCGGAAAACGAAGTAAGCAACCGTAAAGATTCGGTAAAGGAAGCAGCACGCATGCCGGGGTATTCAAAAAATTCTTTGTTCAACTATAACAGTGAAGAGAAATGAAAAGTTCCGCAATACTTAAATTTTTGCTGTCTACCCTTTTGTTTGCGGCGATAACGGGATGTTCTTCCGACAAATCACCTAAGAATCTTTATCTTTACGAAAGTATTGAACGTTTCGGGGTAAAACATTGCAATGACACCTTGTTGGTGATAGCTTACTACGGGGTTGGAGAAAAAGATACCATGACACTTTATCCCAAGAACGGAGGCTATTACAGACGCAGGGTGGCTTTTGGCGAACAACTCATATTGGCGGTGAAAGATTTTCCTCAGGACACAGTTTACTACCATAAATCGGCTAAAGACTTTCCCGGAGAGCGCGTAACAATCGCCGCAAAAGAAAACGGACATTTCACTTCTTGCATTTATTCATTCTATTCGAAAGGCGCATACCCGACAATACAGATTGATTACGACGAAAATTTCAAGATAGAAAGCATCTCGGGATACCTCGATATGAGATATTGTCCGAAAAACAAGATTGAAGAAAACCGGGATTCCGTAAAAAGCGCGACACTAAGGATGCAGCAACAAGAAAAAGAGATTCCCGGCCCCATAGAACAACTGCCAAACAGTTTGCTTAATTGAGAATGCGCTGCAGGCTTTCAGCTTTTGGCGGGACCGTATTTGTCTCTGTAAGCCTGGGGAGGCAACCCGGTAAATTTCTTGAACTCGTTGTGAAAATTACTTCGGTCGTTGAAACCAACCATTTCGTAAAGTCGTGAAATTTTCAGATTCTTGCTCGTGGTTATAAGCTCCTGCGCATACTGAAGTCGCAATGTCATTCGCCAGGAACGGAATGACGTGTGATGAACATGCCTGAAATAAGCCGACAGTTGCTGCCTTGTAACGCCCAGTTCCCCGGCAATCCAGTCGGTACTTGTTTCGTTTTTGAGATAACAGCGTTTCTTTACCCAATTATTAAGTTCTATACGCAATTGGGGCATGTAGCCCTCGGGCGAAACGTCTGCTTTTTTCGGCGTTTCCGTATTCTCGCAGCGCACCTCGGCTCTGAGAAAGAAATCGCCCACTACGTTATAGTTCATTACCGATGATGCCACCCACAGATAGTAAACCGTATAAAACGCCACAAATATATTGTAGGCAAGGTTTCGCATGGGAGCAATGGAAAACGCAAGAGCCATGATTCCAATTGCGAGTGCGCTGTAGAACAGTGCCTTGACCGGGCGCAGGTAATGGTCCACGTTTTCATCGTAAAAGTTTTCGAGATGTTTTTTAGCCACAAGCGAAAGTTCGCGAAACATTATGGTGTGAATGCCGAGCTGCACGCAATACGCCACAACCGCCAACGCCCAGACCACACGGAACGCCACAGGCAGAAAAACCTTGAACGCGGCGAGCAGAACCACCATGAATGTAATAACAACAAACACCGTGGTAAACTTTATGCGCGACACGCCGGCAGGAGAGATTAGAACCGATGCGGTATAGGTAAAGAGCAATGCCTGATAGGATGCCACACAAAGCGTGGTTAACGAAAGAAGTTCGGGGTCTTCGTCCGAAACTTTGAAATAGCCCGAAACGGCAAGTATGACAAACGTGGCAAACAATATCCACCGTGCCCTTGAAATCTTCATCCATCTCTCCTCGCGCGGAATGCGTGTGAGAGCAAGGAAAATCGCCGCCGTTCCTATAATGGTGGACAATGTTATGGAAAGCACATAATGTGTGGTGAGATCTATCATACTGCGTATTGCACAAATAGCACATGGACGAAGCAAAGTTAATGATTTTTCAACATTAGGCAAGAACAATGCGCTCCATATCAGCGTTCAAGCCGCACATTCGGCTCGCAAACACCCGTCGGCACGGCTTCAAACGCGCGAAATCCCGCATTCCGATACCGAGACTCCGAAACGGGTTTTCCGTCCCCTTTCGGACGCTCTTTTCAAGGCTTTTCGAAAGGGTTTTGTAAGTTGTTGTGAATCAAAGGTTCCGAAAGGCAAAAAATACAAGCCATATATTTTAAAATACAAGGCACTTGTTTTAAAATAAGTGCCTTGTATTTTTTGCGATAAGCCATGTGTGTTTTCCGGGGTGCTTTCGGGATTGGAAAACATGCATGTTTTTTCGTTTTTCGTCGGTTTCATAAAAATTCCGAGGGGGCGTTTTTCAAGACATAAACGGAAACGCATGTTTTGTATTCCGCTTCGCAACAAAAATGCCGGCTGCATTTGCGCAAAAAGCGCACCGCAAGGAAACCTTTTCGACTACAAAGCATAACAAATCAGGGAACAAAAAGAAGAAAAGCGCACTTTATTTCGTATATTTGCACGAAATTAGCGCATATTATGGACCGACATTATTTATCACGGTGTCCGGCGTGCGGCTCCGCAAATGTATCGAAGAAGTTTACGGCTGTGGACTATACCGCCACGGGCGAGACTTTTGACGTTTTTGAATGCGCCGCGTGCGGAATGCGTTTCACCCAAAACGCTCCCCTAGAACAGAACGCGGGAAAATATTATCATTCACCCGACTACATTTCTCATTCCGACACTCGCAAAGGCATCGTGAACCGTATATATCATTATGTGCGCAGTGTCATGCTGCGCCGCAAAGCCAAACTCGTTGCCGACGTTTTGGGAAAGACCGAAGGAAAACTTCTGGACATCGGTGCGGGAACAGGTTACTTTGCCAACGAAATGAAAAGGGCGGGATTCTACGTAAATGCCGTGGAAATAGACCCGGGAGCAAGAAAATTTGCTTTGGAACACTTCGGTGTAACCGAAGAAGACATCTCGGCACTCGACAAATTCCCCGATGAAAATTTCGATGCCATTACCATGTGGCACGTAATGGAACACGTTTACCGGCTGTCGGAAGAGTGGCAGAAGTTGCACCGTCTGCTCAAAAACAACGGGCGGCTGATTATTGCCGTGCCCAACTGTGCAAGTGCCGATGCAAACCACTACAAGGAAATGTGGGCTGCCTACGATGTGCCGCGCCACCTGTGGCATTTCAATCCTCACACCATGCGTCTCGTGGCGCAACAACACGGTTTCAAACTCGTTGCCACGCACCCGATGCCCTTTGACGGCTTTTACATTTCCATGCTGTCGGAAAAAAACAAGGGAGCATCGTTTCCGTTTGTGCGCGGATTGTGGCAGGGATTCAAGGCTTTGTCGAAAGCATCGTGCAACAAGGAGAAAAGCAGTTCGGTGATATATGTATTTGAAAAACTATCATAAAACAGAAAATCATGGGCAAGAAAAACAAATCGCGCGGTAATCTGAAACTGAACGTCGTTACCTCGTGCATAAGCACAATGCTCGTGCTTGTGCTTATAGGCATAGTGGTTTTCTTCGTGAGCGTGGCTGCAAACTTCAGCATTAATCTTCGCGAAAACTTCACCGTAACTCTGATGCTTGACGATGATATTTCGAACACCGAGGCTTATAATCTTCAAACACGTCTGCGTGCCATGCCGTGTGCATCACATGTGGCATATGTGTCCAAAGAAAAAGCACAGAAAACGCAACGCGAAGCCTTGGGATGCGACCCTGCGGAATTTAACGGCACCAATCCCATGCCGGCTTCCTTTGAAATGAGACTGAAAGCAGACTACGCCAACTCGGACAGCCTTGCGAAATTCATGCCGGCACTAAAAGCGGAGCATTATGTCATAGATGTGGACTATCCCGACAAACTTATGGACAGCATTAATGAGAACATACGCAACGTAAGTACCGTTTTGCTCGTCGTGGCAGTGCTCCTGATGTTCGTATCGTTCGTGCTAATAAACAACACAATGCGTCTGAGCGTTTATTCGCGGCGTTTCGAGATACGCACAATGCAGCTCGTGGGCGCAAGGTCCTCTTTCATACGCCGCCCGTTCATGAAAAGAGCTTTTTGGGTGGGCTTCATAGCAGCCACACTGGCTTGCGCACTCCTCGGATTCGGCATAAAAGCTCTCTTGGAGTTTGATCCGTCGCTTCAAAGCGATGTGGACTGGTATGTGTGGGTAGCTACTCTCGGAAGTGTCATGGGTTGTGGAATAATTCTCATACTTGTTTGCTCCTACTTCTCGGTTAACAAATATCTGCGCATGCGTGCAGGAGATTTATATCGTTGCTAAACAAAAAGAAACTATCAAAACCAATTATGGATAAAAACAAACTCGCGTTCACACGCAAAAACTTCATCCTCCTTGCCGTAGGAATGGCAATCGTAATACTCGGTTTTATATTAATGTCAGGTGCCGGTTCGACCGAAACCCATTTCGACCCCGCAATATTCGATGCGCGTCGCATTAAACTGGCTCCCGCCATGTGTTTCGTGGGATTCGTGGTAATGGTTGTGGCTATACTCTATCCCTCAAAGCCGAAAGACAACGACACAAACAACACCCCGGAGGAGAAATAACCCGATATGGATTGGTTTCAAGCATTATTGCTCGGCATCCTTCAAGGATTCACCGAGTATCTTCCCGTAAGCAGTAGCGGACATCTTACAATTGCGTCCCACTTGTTTGGCATAAACGCCGACGAAAACCTTACGTTCACCGTGGCAGTCCATGTGGCAACGGTTTTGAGCACCCTCGTCATTCTTTGGAAGGAAATAGCGTGGATATTCAAGGGTCTCTTCAAATTTAAGTGGAACGACGAAACCCGCTACACGCTCAACATAGTGATTTCAATGATTCCCGTGGGAATTGTGGGCGTTTTCTTCAAGGAAGACGTGGAGAATATTTTCGGTTCGGGGCTTGCAATAGTAGGGGCAATGCTTCTCGTAACCGCGTTGTTGCTTACATTCTCATATTATGCAAAGCCCAAACAAAAGAAAAGCATAAGCATGAAGGACGCATTCATAATTGGCGTGGCACAAGCCTGTGCCGTTATGCCGGGATTATCGCGTTCGGGCTCGACAATAGCCACAGGTTTACTCCTCGGAAACGATAAAGCAAAATTGGCTCAGTTCTCTTTCATAATGGTAATACCTCCTATACTCGGAGAAGCCTTGCTCGATGTAATAAAAGCAATGAAACACGGAGCAGAAGCCGCAGTGGGAGACATCTCTCTCGGTGCGCTCGCCGTGGGATTCATTGCCGCATTCATAACAGGGTGCATTGCCTGCAAATGGATGGTTAACCTCGTAAAGAAAGGCAAGCTTATATATTTTGCAATCTATTGCGCCATTGTCGGAATACTCACAATTATCTTATAATCCAAAATGAACTTTTTTGACGGAGAAATTCTTGCTTTCGACAAGCCTTACGGCACAACTTCCTTTAAGGTTGTCTATACCGTAAGGAATACTCTCACCGCCAAAATGGACGGAAGAAAAATCAAAGTGGGACACGCGGGGACGCTTGACCCGCTTGCCACAGGGCTTTTGCTTATTTGCACCGGACGCGCCACTAAAAAAATCGAAGAGCTCCAGATGCTCGACAAAGAATACGAGGCTACGCTGCGACTGGGAGCCACAACGGCAAGCTACGATATGGAACATCCGGAAAATGAAACCTTCCCCACAGACCACATAACCCACGAACTCGTTGAGGAGACCTTACATAAATTCGAGGGCGACATACTTCAAACTCCGCCGGTCTATTCCGCATGCAAAGTGGACGGTAAACACGCTTACCATCTGGCTCGAAAGGGAAAAGAAGTGCAACTCAGAGCAAAACCCATACATATATACGGCATAGAGTTGCTGGAATATTCCATGCCGGAAATAAGAGTCCGAGTACATTGCGGCAAAGGAACTTACATACGTGCGCTTGCCCGCGACATCGGAGAGGCTTTGGGGAGCGGCGCATACCTCACATCGCTCCGCAGAACAAGAGTCGGCTCGTATATAGCCGATCAGAGTTTGAAACCGGAGGACTTTGCGCAATGGCTCGAGGGTATTGAAATTGAAATACCCGACATTACCGGCGGAAAAACCAATAAAAACTAAAACATTATCGACATAATATGAAATTATCTCAATTCAAGTTCAAACTGCCTGATGACAAGATTGCACTCTACCCCGCTCACCACCGCGACGAGTCGCGTATGATTGTGCTTCACCGCAAGACCGGTGAAATAGAACACAAGATGTTCAAGGAGATAATAAACTATTTTGACGAGCACGACGTTTTCGTGTTCAACGACACTAAAGTATTTCCTGCCAGACTTTACGGATTGAAAGAGAAAACAGGTGCAAAAATCGAAGTGTTCCTTCTCCGTGAACTTAATCCCGAGCTCCGCCTGTGGGACGTGCTTGTTGACCCGGCAAGAAAGATACGTATCGGCAACAAGCTCTTCTTTGGCGAGGACGGAAGCATCATGGCGGAAGTCATAGACAATACCACGAGCCGCGGACGTACCTTGCGTTTTCTCTACGACGGTCCGCACGACGAATTCAAACGCCAGCTTTACGCTTTAGGTGAGGCTCCCGTGCCAAAATTCATAAAAAGAGAAGTGGAACCCGAGGACCTTGAGCGTTTCCAAACCATTTTCGCCAAAAACGAAGGCGCAGTTACGGCTCCCGCAAGCGGTCTTCACTTTTCGCGCGAGCTTATGAAGAGAATGGAAATCAAAGGCATAGATTTCGCATTCCTTACCATGCACTGCGGACTTGGCACTTTCCGCTCCACAGACGTTGAAGACCTCACAAAACACAAGATGGATTCCGAGCAGATGTTTGTGGGCAAGGAATGCTGCGACATTGTGAACAACGCCATAGACAACGGACACAAGATAATTGCCGTGGGAACCACTGTGCAGCGTGCACTCGAAACGGCAGTGGGTGCCGATAATCACCTGAAGCAATACGAGGGTTGGACAAACAAATTTATTTTCCCGCCATATGACTTCCACATTGCCAACGCCATGGTTGTGAACTTCCAGTTGCCTTTCAGCACACTGCTCATGCTCACCGCCGCTTACGGAGGCTATGACAATGTGATGAACGCCTATAAGGTTGCGCTGAAAGAGGACTATAAATTCGGTCCATACGGTGATGCAATGCTTATAACCGACTGATGAGCCACACGGTATTCCTTGCTTTCGGCTCTAATCTGGGAAACAGAAAAGAAAATCTTTCACGGGCTTTGGAACTTCTGAAACACGAAGGGCTGAAGCCCGTTTCCGTTTCCCTACCTGTAATTACCGCGCCCGAAGGCTTCGAATCCTCAAACCAATTTCTCAACTCCGCCGCAATTTTCACCACGGAATCATCGCCTTTCGAGGTTCTCAAAATAACGCAACGCATAGAGCGCACGCTCGGAAGGATGCAGAAATCGCATGACGGCATCTATCACGACCGGACCATGGACATAGACATTCTTTTCTACGACAACGAAACCATAAACACGCCCGAGCTGACCATCCCCCACCCCAAAATAGCCGAAAGATTGTTTGTGTTGCGTCCGTTGTGCGAAATCGCACCCCTGTTCCGCCACCCCGTAACCGGTAAAACCATTAGGGAACTTCTCGATTCCGCCTGCCGCCAATAGGCAATGCCGACGCGCATTGCCCAAAAACTCTTTCTCATTAATCTGCAGTGCATAATTATTTTGTTAATTTTGTAACGTTTTCCCGTAAAACGCTCCTTCTTTTACATACCAATGGAAATATCGATATATTATTACGCCCTATGCGTGTCGCTGACGCTGATGTTGTTTTTCAGCTACCGCTTCATTTTCGGTAAACTGCCCGATTTGGACGTTTACCGCCGCTATCGTATGTCGCGAACCCTCATGGGGACGGCACTGCTGGTTTTGTCGGCAAACTATGCCGTGCATCTTTTCTGCACACCGCGTCTCACCGACCCCGCAAAGGCTATTCTCATGAACCTTTGCACATATTTCATTGTGGTATGGCTTTTTGGCAGCGCACTCCTCACACTCCTCGACAAGAGCATGGTAACCCGCAGGAAATTCATCAGGCACGTAAGCGGTTGGGTCATATACACCGCCGTGGCGGTGGCACTTTGTCAGATACTTCCCCCCGGCACACCCCACCATGCCCTTCCCGCCGTTTTCGCAGTGGTGTTTCTCGTCTACGCATTCAGAGTGGCGCGGAGCGTTTTCCTTACATTTCGCAAAGTTTCCAAACTAATCGACGATTATTGCTCGGACGACGTGGCGGCATATATACAATGGATGTCCGTCTTTACCTATTGGGCAGTGTTTTTCGGCGTGGGGCAAGGCATATTCACCTTCGTGCCCGACCAATACGTGTTTCTGTGGATAATCTCCGCCATACCGTTCTACATATATCTGTATGTGTCGTATGCCAACTACCTTCTGTTCTACGAAAAAGTGGAAGGCACGCTGCAAACCGTGGCACCTTCGGAGGACGAAACGGAGGAAAACTCATACGCCCTCCCCGAAACCGACACCCGGAAGCAGGACGACCCGGACCGCACGCAATTAATCATGTCGCACACGCAGGAACAGCTCATTGCCCAAAGTATTGATGAATGGATAGAGCGTAAAGGCTTCACCACCGGGGGAATTACCATTGCCGACGTGGCACGCGACACCGGCACAAACCGTACATATCTCTCCCTTTTCGTAAACAAGTGCTACCATACCTCGTTTCGCGAATGGGTGAACCGCCTGCGCCTTGACTACGCCAAGGAAATAATGTCCGCACATCCCGACATGCCCATGGCAGAAGTGGCACAAAAAGCAGGATACCTTTCAATGAGCTATTTCATAAAGACATTCAAGCAAAGCGAAGGCATCACCCCGGGGAAATGGGGTAAAAATTAACAAAAGCCACGGTTGCGTAAAGAAAATCACGGTTTGAAATTGCCGATGAAAGCTGAAATTTTCGTTTAGCAAAGCGATTTTTGAATGCGCATTGCGCTCCCCCGAAAAAACACATGGCTTGTCGTAAAAAATACAAGCCATATATTTTAAAATACAAGGCACTTATTTTAAAATAAGTGCCTTGTATTTTTTGCCTTTTCAAACACCTGAACATCAGTAACTTACATAAAGTTTTCAAAAAGACATAAACCATTAATATTCAGCCTGTTGCGCAAAACCGCAAACTTCCTGCCCCGACCGGTGCGGAGAATGCATAAAATTACGTGCACTGCATGCAGAAACATTCGGAACCCGTCGCAACATGTTTAACAAACCGTCGTGGTTTTTCACGTTGTTTTTGCTCTAATTGCAAAATTTCTTGCTCTAACGCCAAAAACGACTGACAATTTAACAGAATGCAACCCTGCGGATTAAGAAAAGTTTAACTTTGTGCAAATTAAGTTTGGGAAAAACTCCCCCTATGCCCGCACGTCCACGCGGAAAATTTGGAGAACAACAGATTTGAATAACAAAACATTTCAAGATATGAGACAGCAACCACATCTAAAGTACAGACTTTTACTGCTAACGGCATTATTATTCATTTCCATGACATCGCATGCCCGTGTATGGTATTTCGATCAACACACGTATATTTCGAAACAACCTACTATCGATGCTCCGTATGTGGAAATAACATTAAACTATTTCGACGCTTCGGGTGATGACAGCTATTTTGACAATTCGGCCCCGATAGTAACCCTTGACGGGAAAGACCTGGTGGCACTTACGGAATTGGATAAATGTACCGTGGAAAAGGAGAGCGGGGGCGCAAATTGGCTCGTAAAACAAGCCAATGGCGGCTGGCTCCCGAAAACATACACGGCTTCGAGAGACGGCGTGAACTACCGCATACGCCTGTATAACCCGCGTCGCGGATCGGACAACAGCGCATTCTACGTAACTGTGGTGATTGTGCCCGACAAGATGGAATGGTATGAACAGCACACCTACGGAATACGCGGAAAATGGAGGCATAACCGTGGGAAAGGCTATACTGCCGACAGAAGCTGGGAGAGCGGTAAGGTATATATGGTAGGCACACCCTATATAAATTGTCCGTTCAAAGGGGCAAAAGGCCGTCCTGCCTACAACAAATACGAATTCGACATGGAGTTCGACGAGAGGGTTGGAGACACCACCATAGGCACAAACTATGAATTGACCGGTGCACCAGCGCGAAAAAGGGATTATATAAACCCTTCCGACCTTAAAAGCACAGTAACCGTGGAGAAGGGGACGAGCAAACGCAAGGTTACGCTCGACGTGAACACCGTTGCCCATGAATCCAAGTATATGTGGGTGCAGTATTCCTATACGACAAACCCCAAGGAGAACGACAACCTTGGGAAAACTGTGGTTTATCATTGGACAAACATCCGCGTGCCGGGATTTCCGAAAGCCTTGTACCCCACTGTGGAGACAAACCAGTGGAAAAAGCAGATCAGCATGAATTGGAACATGAAAACCACGTGGCAATATAGCGAGGACACCTATTCTGGCACGTGGGCTGTGTTTCGCAGACGTAAGGACGGCAACAGCTGGGGGACGCTTGAAAGGGTGAGGAAAGACAAGGTGGTCAACACCTCGTGCATTGACGACGAAGTGGAATACGACACCGACTACAGATACTTTATAACGTTCATACCTACTGGGGCGTCGGAAGATTCGTATTACGATGACCTTACCATCTCCACCAATGTGCGTCTGGAGCGCAAGCTTCCCATAACGATTGACAGCATTGTGCCGGGCGAGGGGTCTATCACGCCTCATTGGACAGTGCCCGAACTTGCCGGCAGCGACCAGTACACGTTCTATGTGTACCGCGCCCCCGCAGAGTTTTCAGCCAGCGGGGCGGTTCTGGCAGTAACTGAAGACAAATGGGAGAATGTGGGCAGCGTGCGCGTTACGAACAAGAAGCAGACAAAATACTTTTTCAAGGACACCAAGAATCTTGAGAGCTGCCAGCAATACTACTACAAGATTGAGATTGAGGCCATGGAGAACAAGATTTTCAGCAGTGGTACAGATAATCTCATGGCGGCAAGGATGATGGGCGAAAGCGAGGTTACAAGCGTCAGCACCTCGAAAGGCGACTACACCGGGGTGGTGAAAGTTTCGTGGACCGCCAAGCAGATTGGTACTGGAATAACCAAGTATGAAGTGGCCCGCCGCCTTATCGGAAGCAACGTGTGGAGCAACATATACACCGTGAGCGGCACGGCAAAAAGCTATTACTTTGAGGACAACACGGCACTTGCCGGCAACTATTACCAATATCGCGTTCGCTCCATTACCGAATGCGGTGAAGACGGACAGCAATCTTTCGTAGATAAATTCGACGATGGTTTCTGCCGAAGCACCGGCACACTGTCGGGACGTGTAAGCTACGGCGAAGGAACTGCCGTGGGCGGAGTGAAAGTGATATTAAGCAATAGCGACAGCACAATAAACCAATTCCACTCCATCCAGACCACAGGCGCAGGCTCGGGAATACGTCTCACTCTTAATTCCGCTGATGACAAAAAAGCCTTTGCAAACGACTATTCCGTGCAAATGCTCATAAATCCCAACAAGGACATCGATGTAACACAGACGAACGCCGTGTTCTTCAGTCTTGACGACGATGTGAAGTTGATGCTCGGCAGCAAAACCGGAACAACATATCCCATATTACTTGCATCGGGCACTTCGTCAGAAAACACGGGTATTTCGCTTGAAACCCAAAAGTTCACATCGCTTACGCTTACGCACAATTCCGCAGGAACTTTCACCCTTACGGCAATTGACGCTTCGGACAGCCTGAGAACTTACGAATCATCGCTCACTTCCTCCACACCGGAAATATCATCGTTATGTTTCGGAGGCACATCGGGCGAAGACACTATAAGCAGTTTTGCGGGACATGTAGACGAAATGCGAATATTCAGCGGCAAGGCACTCAAGAAAGAAGACATACTCAAAAACTATAACCACCCGCTCAACGGCGCAGAGGACGCTCTATTCCTTTATTGGCCTGTGGACGAAGGAATAGACAAACAGCAGAACGCATACGACTATTCCAAAACAAACGGTGTGGCAAACGGCAGACACGGAAACATTGTTGCCTGCAACACTTCCAAGACCGTGCCCCTTGCAAATCAGTTCAGCCTGTTCACCTTAACCGACAACCAGGGAAACTATACTCTTCGCGGCGTTCCCTTTAGCGGCGAAGGCACAACATATACAATTACTCCCCAAATGGGAACCCACTCTTTCACGCCTATATATACAAGCCGCTTCGTCGGAGGCTCTGCACTTGTGTACAGCAGCGTGGATTTCACCGACAATTCTTCGTTTGAAGTAAACGGTAAGATATATTACTCGGGCACAACCATTCCCGTGGAAGGTTGCATGGTATATGTGGACGGAACAGTGGCAAGCCGCAACGGACAAGTTGTAAAAACCGACGAAGAAGGTACTTTCAGCGTTGACGTTCCCATAGGAAGACATTATATAGAAGTGAAAAAAGACGGGCACGAATTCGAAAACAACGGACGTTATCCCGCCGACCCGGGAAACACAGGCGAGACATTCGTTTGCGAAAAAAAGATAAACGGACTTTTGTTTAAGGACACCACGCTCGTAAACTTCACCGGTCATTTCGTAGGTGGAAACATAGAAGCAGAAAAGCCTTTAGGTTTCAAACAGAGCAAAAACAATATCGGACAAACCTTGCTTACGCTGGAATGTCTTGAGAAAGGAATCTTCAACGCCGTAGAAAGCAAAAGCTCTACAACCATCTCTTATAATGACAACCCCAAAACAAGCCCGATAACATCCAACACCCCGAATATATTAAGTACTTCGTATCGCGGTGCAGGCAATAACAGCAAATTTGTTTACATCAAAACCGACAGCATAACAGGAGAGTTCTCCGCCATGCTGCCTCCGTTGAGATATTCATTGAATAAAGTGGAATTTACAAACAGCGTAAACCCGTATGCAGGGCAAAATCTCTTGAATTCAGAGCCTCGTCAAATAAATTTGAGCGACCCGCTTCAAGTTTCTGCAGACACTGTTGGTAATGAAACCTATTCCTATCACACGGCTCTTAAAGACGGATGGTACACGCCCGCAGTCTTTTCTGTTACACAGCAGGACAATAACGTCGGAGCCTTCGGTATTAAAGAATGTACCGTTAACGATTCAGAGGGAAGCTTCGATGTAGACGTTTATTCTTATGACCAAAGCGGGGATTCGGTTAAATATTCCTACGACTATCCTTTATTCAAGTCCATGGACAAATACACTTTCATTTTAAAAGGATATGAGGTGTACAGAAACTACGATGTCAAAACGGAATTCGGAACAACGCCCACAGACACTGTACCTTTAAGCGGAACTTCCGTAACAATCAGTAATGCTTTGTCGGCAGACCAAATAGTTTATAAAGAAGACAATTCCGAGGGTGGAATACCCGGTCAGGTTCACGAACTAAAGACAAGTGTCATTGAACTTGACAGTCTCGGAATGTTTACTTACACTTGGAAAGCAGGTTTACCCAATATCACAGAACCTTATACCCGCGCCATTCAATTTTATTACTATGCCGACGGAGCGACTAAGCAATGGAAACCGCAAGGTCTCGAAGCTGTGATTCTCGGTTCGCTTCCCACCGGAAACAATTTCGTAACCAAAGGTCCCGATGTGATAGATATGGTATTGCGCGACCCACCCGGAACATGCTCAAGCGCATCATGGACTAAAGGCACGACATACACGAAATTCAAATCGCACGGAAGCGTGTGGGATTCCAAGAATACCTTGGGAACTGTGGCAAAGTGCGGTTTTACCGTTACTTTCCAGGCAGGAAGCATTGGCTATATGATAGAAACTGAAAACGAGAACAAACACGATGAAGAAGTAGGAGTAATAGTTAAAACGCAAGGCGAAAACGCAACATCGTGGACACGTTCCATAACAACAGAACGCACAATTTCCACATCCTCCGCACCGGAATTTATTGGCGCAAACGGAGATGTCTTCATCGGCTCTTCTACAAATATTATCTTTGGAGACGCGCGCGAAGTAGCTCTTTTCAGAACGAAACCGGGAGAAAAGACCGCGCAACTCGACAAACAGGATGTTACAACTACGGGACTTAGCTTCGGCACAGAGTTCCAATATACCGCGAACTTTATAGAGAACACCCTTATTCCAAATCTCTATAAAGTTAGGAACGCATGGCTTACTCGTGTTCCAAAAGGAACTGCCGCCACATTTAAGAATACAAGCGACACTACCATGTATATTACAGAACTTTCGCCGGATGATCCTAGATTTGGTTCGGATAATGACGATAAAGAAGTTTGGGGCGAAGACAGTGTGTCAGCTCCGACATCTACCGAAGGATATTCCTATAGAATGGTAAAACCTGAATCGGCAAGCAACAATCCTGACGACAAAGAAACGGATAAGATTATGGAGTTCAACAATTCCATAAAGAACTGGATTATGCACCTGCGCAATAACGAAGAACAAAAAGTCAAAGCTTTTGAAAATCGCGAGAAATATATCAAACACAATCTGTCGTTTGATGCAGGTTCTTCTGTCTCAATGACGCAAACTACCGATACTACCCGGTCAAGCAGCCACGATGCTACAACTACTTTGCTTGTACATACACGTCTTGCCACAGGTGTAAAAGTAAATGACTGCGGTGTTGAAGCATATTTTGAAACTGAAACCGGAGGAGGAGCACATAACCAAAGTAGTTCCACTACCCAGGAGATATCTTCATTTACTTATACCCTTGCAGAGGACGGAGACGACGACGCACTTACTGTAGATGTTTACGATTACGGAAGCTGGGGACCAATTTTCCGAACAAGAGGCGGACAAACTTCCGCTCCATACGAGGGAGAAGTTCAGACATCCTACTATCTTCCTAATAATAAACCTAAGACCATTATGGAAGCTACAATGCAAATAGAAGTTCCGGAAATAACAGTTGATAATCTGAAATGGTCAAAGGTCAGCAATGTTCCTTCGGGAGGTTCTGCCAATTACACGCTGCGTCTTCGCAATAATTCCGAGACGCAAGAAGATGTTTACTACAAACTTCTTGTTAATGGCTCCAGTAATTCCAAGGGAGCAAAAATATCTATCGACGGAAAAGTCCTTGATGAAAACGGAACAATCATAAAAGTTCCGGCAACCGAAACCGTTGTCAAATCTTTGCAACTCTCACAAACAAATCAGAGCATACTTAATTACGACAGCATAACCATTGTTCTTGCTTCGCAATCCCAGTATGACTGCACAAGCACGTGGGATGTAATAGCCGACAGCGTCTTTATTTCCACGGAATTTGCCCCGTCTTCTTCAGACGTGCGTATGACTTTGGACAAAAGTGTAATAAATACCATTACCAACGACACTCTCGGCATTACGTTCGACCAGTTCGATCGCAATTATGCCGGACTGAAAGCTTTCCGCATACAATCTTATGCTCCCGGAGCTACAAACTGGCTAAACATAAAAGAATATGTAATCAACGCAAAAGACACAAGCCAAACGGCAAAACTTCTTCCCGATGCGGCAAGTGTAACTTACTATTATAATATGCACGGACTGAGCGACGGCAACTATCGTTTCCGTGTTTTGTCGGTAAGTTCTTACGGCGGAGAGGAGATTACTCTTTCGAGCAAAGAGATTGATATTGTAAAAGACATGGCAAAACCCAAACCTCTCGGCATGCCTCAGCCGTCGAACGGCGTTTTGGGTATCGGCGATGACATTAGTATTACTTTCAACGAAGAGATTGTCAAAGGCGAAATAGCATCAGATGATAATTTTGAGATAACAGGAATCCTCAACGGTGCAAAAGTTGACCATAACACAGCTCTTGCACTGCAAGGCAACTCCGTTACGGCTGCCACGGAAGCTTCATTCTCACTTTCAAACAAGAGTTTCTCAACCGACATGTGGCTTCTCGCCACCGGCGCAGGAACTATTCTCTCGCACGGAAGCGGTTCGGAAAGATTCACCCTGGCTCTCGATGACGACATGCACCTTAAAGTTTCGGTTGGAAACGATACTCATACATCTTTGAATTCCGTTCCGAGAAACTCGTGGTCTTATCTCACAGTAAGCTACACCGCCAATGGCGAAGACGGAACTATTAACGCCACGGTTGCAAACGATGCCTCGACAATCAATCTCTTTACAGATTGCTCCACAACGGCATACAAAGGAAACGGAACTCTCACAATAGGTGAAAATATGAGCGGTGCGATAAACGAGCTTGCCCTTTGGGATGTGGCACACGACAATACAGAAGCACAACGTGAGAGACAAAAAACCAAACAGCCCTCAACCCCCAACCTCTTGGGCTATTGGAAGATGAACGAAGGCGAAGGCAGAACAATTACTGACTATGCACAAAATCGTCATCTTATTGCCACGGGCGACTCATGGTACATAAATAATAAGAACAAGGCTGTGGAACTCGACGGTTCGGCATACGTTTCATTCCTTGCGGGAGACCTTGCAGCTTCCCAGGAAGACAATCAGGCTGCAGAGCTGTGGATTCGTGCCGGCAAGCAGGATGGTGAGGCACAAATACTGCAAATCGGCAAAGTGGAACTTTGGACCAATGCCGAGGGTCTTTTGAAACTCACCACCAACGACAATACTTATGATGCAGGTACACAACCTCTCACCGACAACAGTTGGCATCATGTGGCAATGAATATTCTGCGTTCGGGCAACGCTGCTGTTTATGTTGACGGCGTTCGCACGCTGGCACTTCCGGCACGCAACGTGGGCAGCATGAACACTGATTCCGTATTGATAGGCGCACGCCGCCGAATAGATGCCGAAAAAGCACAGCCGTATTCCTACGACCGCAAATTCAAAGGGCAGATAGACGAAATAAGACTGTGGAACGCCACTCTCGATGCCTCCACATTGGCACGCAATCGCAAACTGCGTCTCACCGGAAGCGAAGACGGACTTACCGCATACTTCCCGTTTGAAACAAAGACCCTTGACAGCGGCGGACAAATTGCCACAACGCCCACAGACACCTGCATCATGCCTAAATCAATGGGAAGAAAAGCCACTTATGGCGGTGAAGCGTTGACGTTCACGGACATTGCACCCGCACTCCAGGCTAAACCCGTTGAAACAAACGTAGCTTTCAGCTTTACAACAAGCAACGACAAACTGGTAATCAACATCAACGAAGATCCTGCAATAATTGAAGGCTGTACACTCAACTTTAAGGTTAAGCGAGTGCGCGATGTCAACGGCAACACCTGTGAACCCGTTTGCTGGTCGGCTTATGTCAACCGCAACAGCCTTGCATGGACTTCCGACAACGCTTCGGTTACTCAAAAAGCCGGCGAAGAAAGCACAATAAAAACCACAGTTTCCAACAAGGGAGGCACACAGCAGGAATGGACTCTGAGCGGCGTTCCGCAATGGTTGAAAGCTTCTGTAACGGCAGGCACAACCGAACCGCTGTCTACCACTTCCGTTAATTTCACAGTGGGCAAATCCTGCCCCATAGGCAAACATTTTGAAACCATATACCTTGTCAATGCCGACGGAATAGCCACTCCGCTGCCTTTGAGCATCACCGTTACCGGCGAAATGCCCGATTGGAAAGTGGAAACAGACAAATTCTCCACCACAATGAACCTCGTTGCCACGGTATCGGTTCACGGAGTTCCTTCAAACGACACCGACAACATCATAGGTGCATTCATTGACGGCGAATGCCGTGGTGTGGCACAACCTACCTACAGCAAACGTTACGACGAGTACTTTGCTATGCTCGACATTGCAGGAAACGCAGGCGACAAGGGTAAAAAAGTCGAATTCCGCCTTTACGAAGCCGCAACAGGTATTACATGGCCCGACGTACAGGCAAGTCAAGACGTTTCATTCTCTTCAGGAACGGTTATAGGCTCGTTTGGCAAACCCGTAAACCTCAATGCTCTTGACCGCATAGAACAAACTTTGGTACTTAACGGAGGCTGGAACTGGACTTCGATTTCCGTACTTGCCGACGACATGAACGCCACGGCAGTAATGAGCGATGTTGCCAATGCCACCAGTCTCGTCAAGAGCAAGACCTCGTCCATAATGCGCTACAACGGTATATGGGACGGCGGCGATATAGCCATGAACAACCGCGAAATGTATAAGGTTCTCATGACATCGCCTGCGCAACTCACACTGCGCGGTTCGCGTCCCGGCACATCGGAAAAGACCATAAACGTTCGCCCGGGCTGGAACTGGATAGGCTATAACGGAACAAACTTAATGGGCATAGCCGATGCCTTTGCCGCACTCAGTCCCGAAGACGGCGACATTGTGAAAGGCAAACAAGGCTTCGCCATCTACGACGGATACGAATGGGCAGGCTCGTTAGAGGCTCTCACGCCCGGACAAGGCTACATGTATCTGAGCCAAGCCACAACAAACCGCACATTCCGCTATCCCGCAAACGCGGCACAGCCCATGCTTTCGCGTTCTCTCGAAAGCAACCGCGAAGCTTCGATATTCTCGCCCATAGACGACAGTAAATATCCCGGAAATATGACTATCGTAGGTCGCGTAACCTACAACGGTCTGCCGTTGTCGAACATAGAAACGGGCGTGTTTGTCAATGCCGAATGCCGAACCCACAACTTCACCGACAACGACGGCATTGTGTTCCTCACAGTGCCCGGCGATGCCGACGAAACGCTTTCGTTCCTCATTCCATACGGTGGCGAAGTGATTAAAGCCGAAGTTACGCTGCGCTATGAGGACGATAAAGTGGAAGGCAACAGAGGCACGCCGTTCGAAATAGCATTTGACGGAAATTCCTTGGTAACAGACATCAGCGGAATCACCGGCAAAACTTCCGAAGAATGCTGGTACACGACAGACGGAGTGAAATTGAAACAAAAGCCCACCGTTCCGGGAGTTTACATCCGGGTTACCACCGGAAACAACTCCAAAAGCGAAAAGATTGTAATAAACTAAAATACCATCAACATCGTTTTTTGAAAGTTCCCTGCGGGTCGCAATGCGTCCGCAGGGAATATTTTTTTTGCGCATCCGGGACATGCTGCTCAACGCAACGCCAAAGAAAACTACACGGTACTGCAACAAAAAAGCGCGAGCCATGTTGCGGCTTGCGCATAAGTACAAAAGTCATAAAACTATAGAAAAGTCCGTCCGGCGGGACGGACTTGCGGGATGCAGGGTTTATCCCCAGACTTCCTTTGATATTTCTCTTACCAAGTCAACCTTTGCCCATTGCTCGGCTTCGGTTAGTTTGTTGCCTATTTCACACGACGCAAAACCGCATTGCGGACTCAGGCTCAAACGTTCCAGAGGTATGTATTTGGCAGCCTCGTGTATGCGGGCTATTACCGTTTCCCTGTCCTCCAACACGGGAGACTTTGTCGTTACCAAGCCTAACACAACGTTTTTACCCTCGGCAACATATTTCAAAGGTTCGAAACTGCCCGAACGCTCATCGTCGTATTCCAGATAGAAAGTATCAACGTTTTCCTTTGCAAAGAAATATGGGGCCACAGGGTCGTATGCGCCTTTGCTGGCATAGCACGAATGATAGTTTCCACGACACACGTGGGTGTTGACGGTGAGTCCTGCGGGGCGGTTCTCTATTGCAAGATTGTTTACTTCAAGATATTTCTCTGCCTCATCCTTTAGCGTGAATCCCTTTCCCGCCATTGATTTCCAAAAGTCGTCATCCACTATCATTCCCCAGGTACAATCGTCCAACTGAATGGTGCGGCAGCCGGCATCATAAATCTCTTTGAAGAAAGTGCCATAGGCTTGCGCTATGTCGTGTATGAGTTCACGGGTGTCGGGATAGAATTTGCGGGTGTTCTCTCCGTTGTTGCCGCGAAACAGTTCCGCCAAAAATTGTGCAGGAGCCGGAACGGTTTGTTTAACCTTATGAGTTTCGTCCTCATATTGCTTGATGAAGAGAAAATTCCTGATGAACAGATGGTTTTCGCCAGAAATTTTACCCGTCAAACGGAGAGAACCCTTGGTTGTTTCCTCGCCGTGGAATTGATAGCCGTGTTCCAGTTCAATATGCTCCACTCCGTGAAAACCCCACATGAAATCGAGATGCCAGTAACTGCGACGGAACTCGCCATCGGTTATATAATGCAGACCGTGTGCCTTCTGTTTTTTAATTACTTCGGCAATGAGACGGTCTTCCACTTCACGAAGTTCCTCTGACGAGATATTTCCTTTCTCAAATTCGGCTCTTGCCGCCTTCAATTCCGCAGGACGCAAAAGACTGCCCACTACGTCAAAATGATTGCTTTTTGTATTGCTCATAAGTCAATTGTTTTGGATTTCGGATGCAAATTTGTGAGGAAGAAAATTATCCGCAAAATTTTCAACTCAATTCGGCAAAATATGCTAATATTGCAAATTACAGGCATATCATACAGAATAATATTCTGCACTTTCATCAGTTTTACAAGACCCCGGACACAAGAATATGGCAGCACAGGAAACTCTCGACGAAACCGACTTAAAGATTCTGCAACTATTGCAACAGGATTCAAGCCTGACGGTAAAGGAACTTGCTGCCAAGGTAAACCTGTCGGCTTCGCCCACATTCGAACGCCAAAAGCGTTTGGAAAGAGACGGATACATTACGCGCTATTCGGCAATAGCCGACCCGCGCAAACTGGGCAACGACATTGTTGCGCTATGCAACATAAGACTTAAGCAACACAACACGCGCGATTTGATCAGGCAGTTCATGGAAACCGTAAAGAAGACCGAACGAATAACAGAATGCTACAACACCACCGGAGACTATGATTTTCAGATAAAAGTCTATGCCCACGACATGAGAGACTATCAGGACTTTATAGTAAACACTCTTGGAAAATTGGATTGCATAGGTTATTTGCACAGTGCCATAGTTATAGGAGAAATAAAAGATTCGCATTGCATACCGGTAAGCAATGAAATCATAAAGAAATAAATTTCACGACTCACACAAGGCGAACGGCGCATACGGATACGCAAATTTTGCATGCAGTATCCATTATATGCACATTCTTTCCCTATATGCGAAAAAACATAAGGCATCTCGTAAAAAATACAAGCCATATATTTTAAAATACAAGGCACTTGTTTCAAAATATATGCCTTATATTTCCGGACATTCCAAATATCTGATAAACAACAACTTACAAAGGCATCAAAAAAGCGGTTAATTTTCTGAATAACAGCACGTTACAAAAATTCGAATACGTTTACGAAATTCCGCATGAGCCATGCGATACATGAAAAAATATGCAAAATCCCCCTTTGCCGCAACAAAAAACGTCCCTCTCCGCACGCGTCGAAAATCTTTCGGTCTGCGGCACGGAAAACATGCCTTGGAAAAACGTTTTTTGCGCACATCGCCACTGATATTTCCCCCGTTTTTCATCCTCAAACGCACAAATACCCGTCAAAACGCCGTTTGACAGAAAATATTTCTGAAATCACAAAAATTTCAAGGCAAATGCAGCAAAAAGATTGACACGGAAAAAATCAAAACCCGCTACCTTTGCATACGAATCAGAGAAGAAAAATCAATACTTTAAAATTCAAGATTATGGCTAACATTCATCAAAAGCTCACAGAGCTTATCGGCGGAACGCCTCTTGTTCGCATTAACGAACTGACCAAAGACCCGGAAGTAAAGGCGGAAGTGGTAGCAAAATTGGAGTACTTCAACCCGGGCGGAAGTGTAAAAGACCGCATTGCACTCGCAATGATTGAAGACGCAGAGAAGAGCGGCAAACTCAAACCGGGAGCCACGATAATAGAACCCACGAGCGGCAACACCGGTGTGGGAATAGCATGGGTGGCTGTGGTAAAAGGCTACAAAGCCATACTGACCATGCCCGAATCAATGAGCGAAGAGCGCAAAAATCTTTTGAGGGCTCGCGGCGCACAGCTTGTTCTCACCCCCGGAGCCGCAGGCATGAAAGGAGCTGTGGAGAAAGCCAACGAACTTCACGAACAAATTCCCGGCTCTATCATATTGCAGCAGTTTGACAACCCTGCCAACCGCGCCATTCACGAGAAAACAACAGCCGAAGAGATATGGAAAGACACCGACGGCAAAGTAGATATAGTTGTAGGCGGAGTTGGCACCGGAGGAACCATAAGCGGTATTGCCGCCGGTCTGAAAAAACATAATCCCGACATAAAGGCTTTTGCCGTCGAGCCAGACAGTTCTCCGATTCTCTCGGGCGGCAATCCCGGTCCGCACAAAATACAGGGAATAGGAGCCAACTTCATTCCCGGAAACTTTGTGAGAGACCTGATAGACGGCGTGATAAGGGTAAAAGACGACGATGCCATAAAAACAGGACGCGAACTGGCACTGAAAGAAGGATTGCTCGTGGGCATTTCCTCGGGTGCCGCAGCATGGGCTGCGCTCGATCTTGCCAAGAAACCCGAAAACGCAGGAAAAAGAATCATTGCAATACTCCCCGACACAGGCGAAAGATACCTGTCAACCGTATTGTATGCCTTTGAAAAATATCCTTTGTAAATTATCTTCCATACATATTCACGGCGGAACGCACATCGCGATTCCGCCGTTGTTTTTTGTGCGCCGCGCAACAGCCATGAAAATTCGCAAAAAGAGACATGTCAGTGAAAAACAGAGACATTTGACACCGGAAATTTGCCGTTTCATTCCGTTTTTCTTTGTGGTTCAAACAATTTGCAGTAATTTTGTTAGCCAATAACAGTTCGTTCATTAACATGAAACATATTATTCTGAGAATAACGGTTTGCGGCATCCTGTGCTCTTCACTGTTTTCCTCGTGCTTCAAAGATGAAGCCCCCAACGCCGAATGCGACATAACACAAGCCTATGTACATGTTGACAATCCCGGAGATATGTTTTTCAACAACTCGGATACGCTCATAAATTTAATGTCCGCCGACAGCGTAATAACCTTCAACGTAAAGAAAAATGCCGACATCAGTGCCTTGGCTCCCATTTTCTCGCTCACAGAAGGCGCGACAATTACTCCGGCAAGCGGTTCGGTGCAAGATTTCTCAAACGGCGGAGTTACGTATACGGTTACATCGGAAGACAAAGCGTGGAAAAGAACATACACAGTGTGTTTCAACCACGTTGTGAGAACTGTGAGCGACACCACATGCCTTGATTTCGAACACTTTTCACTCAATGCAGGCAAAAACTACTATGTATGGCAAAGAGTAATGGACGACGGCTCACTGAAAAGCGATTGGGCTTCGGGCAATGGCGGTTTCATTCTCAGCATGAACAGTGCCAAACCTGAAGAATATCCCACTATTCCGCTAAAGGAAGGATTTGACGGGAAAGCTGTACAGTTAACGACACGAAGCACAGGTGCTTTCGGAGTTTGGGCAAACAAGAGAATTGCCGCAGGAAACCTTTTCCTCGGAACTTTCGTGGTTGACTCGGCACTGCAAAGCCCCATGAAAGCCACAAACTTTGGTGTGGTATACGACAGCAAGCCTATAAAAATGACAGGATACTACAAATACGCCCCGGGAAAGAACTATCAGGACCGCAAAGGCAATATCCTTAAAAACATGACCGACAGCGCAGCGGTTTATGCGGTATTCTACAGAAACCACGATGCAGACGGGAATCCCGTAACCCTGTACGGTAACAACGTAAAGACAAGCGATCAGATTGTTGCCCTTGCAGAATTGGAATATGTGGCACCTGTTGACGAATGGACGCCTTTCGAAATAATCTTCAAGTATTCGGGAGACGTGGACATGGAACTTCTTGAAAATCGCGGCTACAATCTCGCAATAGTTTTCTCGTCAAGCAAAGACGGAGATCTGTTCTGCGGAGCAATAGGAAGCACACTGTGCATAGATAAAGTGAGAGTGATAAGCACAAAAGAAAACTGAAACCAATGAAAAAGACTATCCTTACAGTCATTGTGGCTTCGCTTTTTGCCGTTGCCCCTGCAAAAAAGATTTTCGAAGACCTTGCATACAATCTAAGGGTTGGCTATTCGATTGGAGGCACAGCTCCGCTCGATATGCCGGCTTCTATCAGGAAACTCAACAAATATACTCTTACCAACAACCTTCAGCTGGGAATTGATGCGCGTCGCAAATTCAATGACACCTGGGGTGTGCTTGCCGGAGTGCACTTTGAGAATAAAGGTATGAACGAAGACGCACAGGTAAAGAATTACAAGATGAAATTAGTGCGTGGCGGTCAGTCGCTCGAGGGACGTTTCACCGGCGATGTCAAAACCTGTGTTTCCGAGTGGATGTTTACTGTGCCGGTCATGGCTACTTATTCCGTGGGCAAGGTAATTCTCAAGGCGGGTCCCTATTTTTCTTATGTTCATTCGCGTTCTTTTACGGGCGATGCCCATAACGGTTACCTGCGTGTGGGAGATCCTACGGGCGCAAAGGTGATTATTGGAAACGAACCCGACACTAAAGGACACTATGACTTTTCTCACGATATGCGACACTTTCAGTGGGGAGTTGACGTGGGAGCTGATTGGTATTTTCACAAGAAAACGGGCATTTATGCCGATATCAGTTGGGGACTTAACGGAATACACAAAAGCAATTTCACTACAATTGAGCAGACACTATATCCTATTTTCGGAACAATCGGAATAATTTATAAACTCAAATAACATAGAAAGGACTTTATGAAGAAAATCTTTACTATTCTCGCCCTCTTTTTGGGCGCAATCACCGTTTCGGCCGACGATTTCACCGATGTACTTTCGGTAGATATTAACGGAGCCGTTACGGAACAGTATGCCACGATCAGCCTTAGAGACAGTTCGAACGGCAAATACATTTTCAGCCTCAAGAACTTTGTTCTCAAAGCAGGCACAAGCTCTATTGGCGTAGGAACAATTGAGTTGCAGGACGTTGAAGGCGTTACCGATGCCAACGGAGTGCTTACTCTCACCACAAACCAGAAAGCTGCCATAAAGAAAGGCGATGATCCGCAAGTTACAACATGGATGGGGCCGATGCTTGGCAATGTTCCCATTGAACTTATTGCAGAAAAACGCGACAGCACCCTTTATGCCGTTATCAACATAGACATGAAGGATCTGTTGGGTCAGATAATAAAAGTTACTTTCGGCAATGGCGGCTATCAGATTCCCAACTCCGGCTTCGAAACCTTCCAAAAATACACCGTAAAAACGGGAGGTTTTTTCTCACCCAAGGATGTTGACGTTTACGAAGCCACTTCTTGGCACTCTTTCGCTACTTCCACGGGAGATTTCGCAGCAACTGCCAACCAAGCAGCCAATCATCCGTTCACATATCAGTCATCCGTTACACGCCCCGGCTCTAACGGCGAAAGCAGCCTTTTGATTACTTCCGCTTCTGCCATGGGATTCATCGCTAACGGCACAATAACCACAGGACGTATGAACGCAGGCGCAATGGAAGCCGCAGATCCCGCTAACCATGCCTTTCTTGATATAACCAATAAAGACAAAGACGGAAAGGGCGACCCGTTCTATACCATCCTTAACGGTCGTCCCGACTCCATTGCCGTATGGGTTAAATTCAAACAGAGTTCCGTGCAGAAAGACTATCCTTATGCCACCATCAGCGCGGCTGTTACCAACGGTTCTTACTATCAGGATCCGCAGGAAAAGGGTAAGACTTACAACAACGTGCTTGCAACTGCCAAGAATGCCAAGATTGAGAGCAACGGTTTTGCATGGCAGCGCATTTCCATTCCTTTCGAATATATCAACGACACCGTTAAGGAAAAAGCCATCCTCGTAACAATTTCCACAAATGCCGAACCGGGAAAAGGAACAGGCAACGATTCGATTTTTGTTGACGATGCGCAGCTCATCTACAACGGATCCGTACTTTCGGCAAAGGTTAAGGGCGTTGACGTAACCCTCAAGGATTCCGTATTCAGCTACACCGTTAACGGACTTTCAGACGTTTCTGCCGATGACGTTGAAATCATTACCAATGCCAACGGCGCAAAAATCGTGAAGACCCTCACAAAGAACGGCGACGACGCTGTGGTTAACGTAAGAGTGGCTTCAGCCGACCTCAAAATAGTCAGCAACTACACGTTCACCATGCCGGGCGGTGCAGTAACAGGCATCAAGAACAACAAGCCCAATGCCGACGACAAGGTTAAAGCCATCTACGACATTCTCGGGCGCAAGGTCAACACCACAAAGCACGGCGAAACATACATAATAGTTTACGAAAGCGGAAAGACCCAGAAGGTAGTCCGTTAATACGTTACTATTCATCCGCACGAGCGGGTCATGCCCCGATGAAAGCAATCGGGCATGACCCGCTTTCTTTTTCTCCGCGCCATTTCCGGCAGCTTTCAAATCGAAAATCCCATCATTTTTCGCAAAGCCGTAAAAACCAGGTACTTACATCGTTCCGAACAACTATTATAAGTTATTGTTTATCAGATATTTGGAATGGTCAAAAATATAAGGCACTTATTTTAAAATATGTGCCTTGTATTTTAAAATACATGGCTTGTATTTTTTGCGATAAGCCATGTGTTTTTTCGTGCGTCCCGCAACAACATAACAAAGTCCCGAAATTCATAATGAATTTCGGGACTTTTATAAATTTCAAAGAGTATGTTTTGCATCATACGCCGAAACACGCTACCCGCATATCCTGCAAATGCCGCGTTACCGATGCACGTTCGTCTAAAAAGCCACATGCAACGGCAAACGCCATACTTTCAGGCTCTCATTCCCTTTGACGAAAAGCATGTGCAGGAAACAATGCCCACCACGTCATGCAACCGAAAGAGAATATCGCATTGCGGAAAGGCGAAGTCCGTTATTCCTTCACGAGTTCGCCGTGCAGCGTGGCAGACGAGGCGGAAAGTATCTTAACTTTGGCAAATTGACCTATATGTGCGTCTTCACGATTGAAAACAACCACCTTGTTTTGCTCCGTGCGTCCGAACAGTTGTTCGCGACTGCGCTTGCTCGTGCCCTCTATCAGTATGTCGAAAACTTTTCCAATACATTTTTGGTTGTTTTCCAGCGAAAGAGTGTTCTGCAAAGCAATGAGTTCGTTAAGGCGACGAATCTTGACATCCTCGGGAACGTCATCATTGAAATGTTTTGCTGCATAAGTGCCGGGGCGTTCGCTGTATTTGAACATGAACGAGGAATCGTAAGCACATTCTTTCATAAGGCTCAAAGACAAAGCATGATCTTCTTCCGTCTCCGAGCAATAGCCGCAGAAAATATCGGTTGACAATCCGCATTCGGGCACTATGCGGCGTATGGCGTCCACACGCGACAAATACCATTCGCGGGTATATTTTCTGTTCATCAGCTTCAAAATCCTGTCGCTACCGCTTTGCACCGGCAGATGTATGTGTTTGCAAACGTTAGGTTCCTCGGCAATAACGCGAAGAGTGTCATCGCTCATGTCCTTAGGGTGGGAAGTTGTGAAACGAATCCACATTTGCGGCACTTCACGCGCCACCATTCTCAAAAGTTCGGGGAAACCGGTGGTTTCTCCGCCTTCCGATTCAAATTTATAGGAATTTACGTTCTGCCCCAACAGGGTTACTTCCTTATATCCGCGTTGCTCAAGGTCCTTAACCTCGTTTATTATGCTCTGCGGAGCACGCGAACGTTCGCGTCCCCTGACATAAGGCACAATGCAATAATGGCAGAAATTATTGCATCCGCGCGTAATGCTTACGAAGCCCGAAATCCGGTTTCCGCAAATGCGCTCCGGAATAATATCGGAATAGGTTTCAATCGTGGAAAGCTCCACATCGATAGCCTTGCATCCGTTCTCGGCTTCACCCGTAAGCTGCGGCAACATCTGATAAGAGTCGGGACCAGCCACAAGGTCGGCATGGTGATTCTCAAGAAGGTCGTCCTTGGTGCGTTCAGCCATACAGCCCAGCACACCAATGATAAGTTTGCCGTGCTTTGCCTTTTTCATGGCATTGAGAGCGTTGAGGCGGTTATAAATCTTCTGCTCCGCGTTGTCGCGAACGGAACACGTGTTCAAAAACACCGCGTCGGCACTTTCAATGTCCTTCACCGTGTCATATCCCGCAGTTTTCATGACCGAAGCAACCACTTCGCTGTCCGCCACATTCATTTGGCAGCCGTAAGTTTCTATATAAAGTTTCTTCATTTCCTTATAGATTTCGGACGCAAAGTTACGAAATTATAAGGTATTGCACCTTTTCACTTCCTAATCATATTGAAAAGCGAAAGAGGAACTTTGGCAAGAAAAACCGACGGCTTCACGGTTTCATGACCCGAGTAATAGGTAATCCACATTTCCCCTCCCACTTTCAGAAACGAGGGATAAGAATTATCGTCATACGAAGGAAGCATGAGCATTTCCTGAAAGTTTCCGTCGGCAGTGCCTGCATATATCATTGTTTTGGGACGCGAGGGAATATGTATCTCTCTACCGCCGAGCAAAACCCCTCCGTCGGGGAAAACATAAGCATCCGGACCGCCGCAGAAAAAGCCCAGTTCTTTCTGTTTCCAGTCGGTGTATGGCGCAGAAGAGGAAAGCAGCATGGCAGAACGGTTACCGCTCTCGCGGCGAACAAACAAAAGCATCCTGTCATCGGCATCAAACCTCACCGTTGTCTCATTGGGATAACCGGAAATATCGAAAGTTTTCATCACTTCGTATTCCGTTCCGTTTTTTGTGGCAAGAAGTTCGAGTTTGTTCTGATCTCCCGCCTTGAAATAAGCTACTCCGTAGCCCGTTCCCTTATGCCATGTAACGCGCCACAGCCATGCGAAATTCTGCGACGCGGAAGAGGAAATATTTACGGGTTTGGGAATGGAAAACTTCTTTCCGTTTTTTGAAAACGACACAAGCGTGCTCGTAGATTCCAGTTTCCCACCTTTATATAAAGAACATCCCATCAGCACCATCAGTTCCCCCTTAGGCGTAACGGAAAGTTTCGGGTCGCGCAAGTCATATCCCGTTCTCGACAACACGGTTTCGGTTTCCCATTTGTCGCCGTCGGACGAAGAAATGATATGAATTTTACCGTCCGCCTCACCCTTTTCGTTGAAAATATGGCTGAACCCTTCGCGAAAAGCACAATAATATCTTCCCTTATGCTCCACAAGCGAAGTAAAAGCACAATGAGTGGAGCCGTCGCCCCATATACGTTTCAAACTATAGCACACATCCTGCGCGCAAACCGCTGACGCAACCAGTGAAACAATAATAGAAATTAAAATCTTTGTTTTCATGATAAAGCAAACTAATAGCAGTGAGGCAAATTTATAAAAAATCCAAGAGAAAAGAAAAATAATCACTACTATTGCAAACAGAAAGAAAACAATAACGCATGAGCAACGAACATCCTCTGAAACAATTCGCATATTGTCCGCGATGCGGAAGCGCAGAATTCATGGTTAACGATGAAAGATCGAAACGCTGCGGACATTGCGGCTTTGTGTATTATCAGAATGCGAGTGCCGCCACGGCAGCCTTTATATTAAACGACAGAAACGAAATACTCGTAAGCAGACGTGCCTTTGAGCCGGCAAAAGATACCTTGGATCTTCCCGGAGGATTCGTTGACCCGGGAGAATCTATTGACCGGGGAATGCGCAGAGAGATTCTTGAGGAAACGGGATGCCGGGTGGCAGAAATGAAATGGCTCTTCTCCCTGCCCAACAGCTATATGTTTTCGGGCTTCTCCGTTCCCACTGCCGACAGTTTCTTTCTGTGTCGTCTTGAAACGGGAGAAACGCCTGCGGCATCGGACGACGCAGCCGCCCTAAGGTGGATTGCCATAGAAAAATTGGACCCGGAAGATTTCGGACTTGATTCCATAAGAAAAGCTGTGGAAAAGTTCAAAACCGAAAGTGCACGACTTGTATGGGACAAGCATTGAAACAGATGCGGAATGCTATATTCCCCGACCGTTGCGGCTGAATTTTTTATTAAGAAATCAACTACCCGCGCACATGACAGACGTACAGAAAAACATTTTACACTCAAGCCGGGCTTTTTGAAAGTAAATCACGCGCATAACAAACATATATTTACTATATTTGCAAATCAAAGGCATACTATACCAGCCAAGAAAACAATAAACAAACATATTTACTTACATGAAAAGAACTATAAGCAAGATGCTCGCGGCAGGATTCGCCGCAACGCTCCTCACACTGCCGGCAAGCCGCATTGCCGCACAGATAACCATTGTGCCGCAGCCACAGGAGGTAAAGCTTCAGGCAGGCAAGGCGTCTGTTTCGGCAAATCCCAAAGTTTATCTCGACAAAAAAGCAAAAATCACCGCTTCATACCTTTCCGCACAATTCAAGGAGGCAGGTATCACGCCGGTAATGGTAAACAGTGCCGCACAAGCCGACATTGCCATTTCCATGGGTAAGGCTTCGGGACACAAAGAAGGCTACAAACTCGAAGTAAGCGATAAAAAGAAACCCGCAATAACCGCTACCGCCGACGACAGAAGCGGTGCCGTATATGCAATAGAGAGTATCCGCCAAATGCTAAAGAACGAAGGCGGAAAGTTCACAGCTAACGTTTGCACCATAACCGACTGGCCCGAATTCGGATGGAGATCTTATATGCTCGACGAGAGTCGTCATTTCCACGGAATGGCTATGGTTAAGCGCATGGTCAATGAAATGGTACGTTTGAAGATGAATACTTTCCATTGGCACCTTGTTGACGATCCTGGATGGCGCATAGAAATCAAAGGATATCCCAAATTGACGAGCGAAGGTTCGTTAAGCGATTTCTCACATCACTTCCAGGGCGCAGAAAAATGGAAAGAAGCCTATCCTGATCGCGAGCGTTCATATTATACTCAGGCAGAAATCAAAGAAATAGTGAACTATTGCGCAGAAAGAGGCATCCGCGTCATTCCTGAAATAGAAGTCCCCGGACACTGCTACGCTGCTACTCACGTTTATCCCGAACTTCTTGCGAAAGGAGACAATGATACCGACCCGGCAATCTATGACGTTGTGGCTCCGGAGTTCAAAAAATTCATCGAAACCACGCTTACGCAGGTAGTAAAACTCTTCCCCTCGAAAATTGTACATATTGGCGGCGACGAGGCAAACTATTCGCGCTGGTCAAAGAACGAAAGAATCAAAAAGTTCATGAAAGACCACGGACTGGAAACCTATCCCGACATGCAGCTTTACACAATTAACAGCCTGCAGAAGTTTCTTGACAAGAAAGGTGTGAAACTTATAGGTTGGAACGAGATTACCGGCGACAACGTTCACGGAGAAGCCAACCACGGAGAGAATTCTGCTCTTACTCTTGAGAAAGGTACTTTGGTACAATTTTGGGACGGTTCCACCGATCTTGCAAAGAAAGCCATCAAGAAAGGTTTCAATCTTGTCAATTCCAATCGTCTGTACACGTATCTCGATTATGGCTATCCCACAATCAGTCTCGACCACGCTTACAGCTTCAATCCTTATTTCGATGACCTGACTCCCGAGCAAAACGCCAAGATTCTCGGTCTCGGATGTCAGATGTGGGGTGAATGGACCCCCACCGATGCCCGCGTATATTTCCAGACTTTCCCCCGTCTTGCCGCTTATGCAGAATGCGGATGGACAAAAGTTGAAAATAAGAACTATGCCGACTTTGTACGTCGCATGTCGCCCATCGAAAAGATATGGCAGGGAAAAGGATACTTCACAGGTCAGCCCTCATATTCCATGGGAACTCCCGAAGCTGCGAAATAATTTTTAATACATAGATTATAGGCATTAAAATATCGGTTGTGTCCATGCGATGCGACCGATATTTTTGAATTACAACCCATACACTTAAAAACAAGACTATCATGAAAAGAAAATTAACCGCCACTCTCGCAATGATGTCGCTTGCTTTTTTTGCCGCCACCGCACAGAACGCCGACGAAAACCTGTCGTGGGACATTTACCCCGACACCTGGGTGGGAACAGACGGCGCAGGACGAATACAACCTACGCAAGCGGAAACGGGGAAAACCAAGACCGACAAAAAGAGAGACGTTGGAATGTTCTACGTAACCTGGCATACCAAAGGACTTCACGCAGGCAAACCGCCATATAACGGAGATGTTACGAAAATTCTCGAAAAAAACCCCGCCACACGCCTTGACGGCAGCAGCAAGAACTGGCATCATTACGGCGGTTACCATTGGGGCGAGCCCGAAATGGGATATTTTCTCTCCGCCGACCCTTACGTAATTCGCCACGATGTGTCTGCGCTCGCCGATGCAGGCGTTGACGTTTTAATTCTCGACGTTACCAACAGCGTAAGATACTGGGAAGAATGGGAACAATTGTTCAAGATTCTCGATGAAATGAAAAACGGCGGACAAAAAGTGCCCAAATTCTGTTTTTGGGTGTTCAACGGAGTTCCCACATACTGTGCCCAGGAAATTTTCGAGCGTGTTTATCGTCCCGGACGCTATAAAGATTTGTGGTATTACCGCGACGGAAAGCCGCTACTCCTGTATAATGCCGATCCGAAGCACGATGCAAACGGATTTCATCCCGACCCCGTGCCCAACTTCCTGTATGATGCCGATGCGGTTACTAACAAAAACAATCCGCACTACGGCGATACCATTTACACAAAGGAACGCATTGCTTACTATCCCAAGTATATTCTTGACTTTTTCAGTCTTCGCAACATGTGGTGGGGATATTACAAATGGGCAGACAAACGTTTCATAGGCAAGGAGGACAATTGGACGTTCGGGCTTGACCTTGGCGATAAACCTGTGCTTGATCTCACTCCGCGCGAGCGTGCTTCGCGCCACAACGGCAAGATTGAGGAGATATCCGTTACTCCTGCCCAGCACCCTGTATCGCTTATCGGAAAATCGTGGCGTGCAAGTACGGGCGAACCGCAGTTCAACGAATACGATCTCCCGGTTGCCACATACGTTCCGGAACTTGGAAAGAAAATGGAGCGTCCCACGGCATACGGCATCTATTTCCAGGATCGCTGGGACGAGGCTTTGAGCATAGACCCGCCGTTCATTTATCTCAACGACTGGAACGAGTGGTCGGCAGGCAAGTATATGCAAGACCCGCCTGTTACATTTATGCGCCGACAAGGCAGCAATTATTTCTTTGTTGACCAATATAACGAAGAGTTCAACCGCACAATCGGTCCAATGAAAGGAGGTTTCACCGACAATTACTATATGCAGATGGCGGCAAACATACGCAAATATAAAGGAGTGCGTGCCATTCCCGAAAATCACGGTTACTTTACCTCGTGGGATAACGAAAAAACGGAATATCGCGATACCAAGGGCGACATTGCCCATCGTGATTTCGACGGTTACTCGGGTCTTCACTACAAGGACGAACTCGGACGCAACGACATTGTGCTTTCAAAGGTCGGTGTCAGCAAAAAGGATGTTCTTTTCCGTGTTTCCGCCGCCGACAACCTTACAAAGCCCGAACCTAACGGTTGGATGCTGCTCTTTATCGATTCCGACAAAAACAGCAATACGGGTTGGGCAGGCTATGACTATATGGTTTCAGACGGCAAACTTTGGAAATACAACGGCAATGCTCCCGACAGCACCGCCATGTGGAAACCGGTGGCTAAAGTGGAGACCCGCGTAGACGGCAAAGACTATTACGTTAACGTTCCGCGCAAACTCATCGGAGCAAAGGGAGACAAGATAACTTTCGACTTCAAATGGGCAGACAATCCGGCAGACATGAAGTCGCCCATAGGACTTGCGCTCGGAGGCGACACTGCTCCAAACCGCCGTTTCAATTATCGTTTAATCTGGAGCAGAGATTAAAGATTTCAGACCGGTTTCAGCAACCGGAAAGCCTGTAAAAACGGGCAAAAACCACGGTCATTTTGGGGCTTTTGCAAGATATTGTTTTTCAGACATTTGAAAAGGCGAAAAATACAAGCCATATATTTTGAAATACAAGGCACTTATTTTAAAATAAGTGCCTTGTATTTTTTACGACAAGCCATGTATTTTTTCCGGCGGCAATTTCCGTCTTTTTTTCGAACCGAATTCCAACCGCTTTTTCCACTCTCCTAACGCCTCTTCGGGAACATATCCGAAAACTTCCCCATACATTCCGATATTTGCGGATTTTCCTATGGGAAACACAACACACCTTTCCCCCGGCAATGCGGGTTTCAATAACGAAAACACAACCTTGCTGCCGTTTCTCTAAGTTTGGGGCATTAGTTAACACTGTATTCGCAAACAATAATTAAATTTGCACATATTCCTCTAAGACATACAATTTATGAACAAGGCAAAATTACTTTCCACAATCCTCCTTGCAGGAATATCACTCTTTGTTTCGGGTCAGACCAACATTCCCGAATCGCCCGCGTGGGACGTATATCCCGACACATGGGTTGCCACCGACGGCGCGGGGCGCGTGATGCCCGGCAACGCGGACGTGGGCGACTATAAATACGGCAAACAGCACACAGTGGGTATTTTCTATGTAACGTGGCACACTTCCAACCTCTATAACATGCACTCTCCCTACGGCGCAGACGTTTCCAAGGTTTTGGAAAACGACCCCAACGCACGCAAAGAGAAAAACAATGCCGCGTGGCAGCCGCAATATTACAACTCCTACCATTGGGGCGAACCCGAAATGGGATATTTCCTCTCTGCCGACCCGTTTGTCATTCGCCGCGACGTGTCCATGCTTGCCGATGCGGGAGTGGATGTTCTTATTCTCGATGTTACTAACGCCGTGAGGTATTGGGATGAATGGGAAGCCCTGTGCAAAGTGCTCACCGACATGAAAGCCGAAGGAAACAAAGTGCCGCAAATATGTTTCTGGAGCTTCAACGGCGAGGCAATATACGTGGTGCAGGAAATTTACGACCTTTTCTATTCCAAAGGAAAGTATAAGGATTTGTGGTTCTACTGGTATGGCAAACCGCTGCTGCTTTACAACGCCACACCAATCAATGATGCCAACGGCGCGGGGCATAAACTGCGCAACTATCTCTATAATCCCAACGCCGCAACCAATCCCAACAATCCCCATTACGGAGACCCTCTGTACACATCGGAATATCTCACCGACTATCCCGACTATATAAAAGATTTCTTCACTCTTCGCAACATGTGGTGGGGATATGCAAAATGGTACGGCAGCAAATATGTCGGAACAGAAGACAACTGGGCGTTCGGATATGAGATGCACACACTCGGCTCCTACCGGGCAGAAGACCTCGTGTCCCGTCATAAAGGAAAATATGAGGAATATGCCGTTACGCCCGCGCAACATCCCTCCTCGATGGTGGGAAAATGCTGGACACGAAAGGGAGGCGAACCGCAACTCGACGAATACGACATGCCCGTACCGCAATATGTGGAAAGCGCAGGCAGGGTTGTTGACGACCCCGAGAGCTACGGCATATACTTTCAGGAACGTTGGGACGAAGCTCTCAGCGTTAATCCCGACTTCATCTATCTTAACGACTGGAACGAATATACTGCAGGAAAATATGCGGGAGACAACCTGACATTCATGCGCAGAAGCAACAACGGATTCCATTTCATTGACCAGTACAACGCGGAATTCAACCGCACAATAGGACCGGTGAAAGGAAGATATACCGACAATTATTACATGCAAATGGCTGCAAACATCCGAAAATACAAGGGCGTGAGAAACATTCCCCAAAACTTCGGAATTGCAGCGCAGGATGTTTCAAAACCCGACCCTTCCGCATGGGAAAAAATCAAGACTGAGTATCGCGATACCAAAGGTGATATAACACACCGCTCTTACGGCGGATACGGCGGGCTTCGCTATACTGACGAACTGGGACGCAACGACATAGTTCTCTCGAAAATTGCCGTTACAACCGACAGCATTTATTTTTATGTCGAATCAAAGGACAATCTCACGCCTTGCGAAAACGACAACTGGATGCTTCTTTTCATAGATTCCGACAACAACCACTCCACAGGTTGGAACGGTTACGACTATGTGGTGAACAAAACAATAGAAAACGGGAAAGTTTCCTCTATTATGAGTTGCGGCGGCGACGTTTCCACGTGGAAGAAAACGGCAGATGCGCACCTGAACGTAAACGGAAACAAACTCGTTGTGGCGGTTTCAAGAAAAGATTTGAAACTTACGGGAGACAACATTACTTTCGACTTCAAATGGGTTGACAATCCCAGGGATTTTGATTCGCCCATAGGACTTGCCACCGCAGGAGACGCAGCTCCCAACCGCCGTTTCAATTATCGTTTCATTTGGCACAGATATGGCAGCGAACAAGTCTCGGCAAAGGAAAAACTCATAGAACTTATTGACAAATGCAGCAGTTCCAAGCTCACCGAAAGCCATTCTTACGGCAAAAATCCGGGAATGGTGGCAGATTCCGCCGTAGTTGCGCGTTACGAAGAGGCATTCAAAAACGCATATTCGCAGGCTTCGCTCGAACTTGACGACAGTTATTACGAAAATGCGGCAGAAGAATTGAACGATGCGGCTCAAGCTTTGAAAAACGCGCCCACCGTGCCACTGGCAGACGGCTACTATTTCATAACAAGTGCCAACCCCGCCTACACAAATACAACTATCGCCATTGACCAGTCAAGTGTAAACGCAAAGGTGATGCACTGGCGGGAGATAAACGAGGACCGTGCGAATTTTGTATGGAAAATAACTGCCGACAAAGGCGGCTACGTCATTCAGAATTACTTCTCGTTGCTGTACGTAAACAAGAGCACGCTCAACAATTCAAGTTCCACAATCCGGTTAACCGACACAATCGGTGCGAAACAGCTTATAACTCCTCTCAACCACGCCGGACAATTCACCATAACCAATGAAGTTTATCCCGTTCCCTATTACCAGAAAAACGGAGAGAACGGTATTGCCACAAGCGGCTATGTTTCTTCGAAAGATGGCGGAGCAAATTCGTGCGCTGCCTGGAAATTTGTGAATGCCGACGGATATTTCATACGCAATCTAAAGAATCCGTTGGACTCTGTGGCTCGTCTTGCGAAAGAAAAGGTTCTCTCTTCGGTGGTTATCAGAGACGGCAGTCCCGATCCCCTTTCTCCGGCATACAATACGGCTCTGAAACCGCTCATTGACCGTCTTGCCGCGCTTTTAGCCAAAGATACGGTGCTCGACATCCATTCCATTACCAAAGCCGACATAGATACTCTTGCGCAAGCCTATGACAATTTGCTCGCCATCTGGCCTGACACTGCCGAACTCTCACTTGTGTGCCGCCAAACGGTATCTTTTCTGAACAACAGCACCTGCGGCGACGAAGTGGGTGAGGCTTCCGATGAAGCATATTCGGCATTGCAAAAGCAATATGAGGCAACTCTTGCAAAGCGTCCGTTCTATGCTTTCCTGCGCCGCGACATCGATTCGCTTACATCGGCTCTCCGCGAAAAACTTTCCTATGCTTCCACAGCCGTAAACTATCCCGCAGAGGACATATGGTATCACATCACGAGCCAAGACACTACCGCCGCTTCTTCTGTCAATCCTTATGGAGAATGTATCTATGCTTCCGGCGGCAATATCAGTGCTTCGGTTTACAGGGAGGGGAAACCCGAAGAAAACAATCATAAAGTGCGTGCGGCATGGCGGTTCGTTAGCCTCGGCAAAGGCACATACGCCATACAGAATGCCGGTAGCGGCTGGTATCTCGGCACATGCGCCAAAGAAGGAGAGACTTTGAAAATGAGCGAAAGCCCCGTGGCATATAAATTAGAGCTTATCGGCAACAGGCAATGGGCACTGCGCAACTTGGAGAACGGCTTGCGTGTAGCCAACATCAGCAAACGCCGCAACATAAGTCTCAAAGCCGATTCGGCGCAACTGAACATGCCTGCGTCGTGGTATGTTTCGCGAGTAACCACAAACGACCTGCGCGATTCGCTCAACTTTGTGGAGGGTTCGCTCAACGTTCTTACGCTTCCCTACTCCCAGACAGTGCTGCCGCAAACCGTGAACGGCGAGGAAATGAAGTTCTATGTGGTGAGCGGTTCAAAGCTCGACGCCACGGGAAAGACCATTGCAATAGACATGACCGAATATGGCGAAACCACAGTGCCCGCAGGCTATCCGTTAATCTGTATCATAGGAAACGAATACAAGGTTACGTCATACATTCCCTTCCACACATTCCCCGAAACCGACGGCGAAGTGGTAACCCGGGGTATGACCGTGAACGGACTTGTAGGTATGCTGAAAACAACAACCATACAAAACGACACATGCGGATATTTCAGCATCAGGAGCGTTGTGCCCATGACCTCAAAGCGCATAATACAGGCACAAAGCGGATATTTGAACGCCACATCCGTTGCCAACCTTGACAACGTCCCCACCGACCTCACGGCAAACGTGAGCGGAAACGGGCTAACCAACAGCATTTCAGAAATCACAGGCATGCGGGACGAAACAGTCGACGTGTTCAGCGTTGAGGGCGTAAGGGTGAGACAAGGAATAAAGATGTCGCGGGCACTGAAGCATCTCGCTCCCGGCATATACATCATAGGAAACCGCAAGTTTGTTGTGAAATAACCCCTGACAGCCTGCGTCCCGAAACTTTTACCGCGCAATCCGGAACCTAACGGCAAATCCGGGTTGCGCGTGCCTTATGTACGCCCCGCCAACCCGTTTTCCACATCCCGGGCGGCACATTTTCCGCACAGCATCACACAAAAACGCCGCACAATGCCCCATAATCACCATTTTATAAATGGTTATACCCACTTTAAGGTATTGCAGGCAAAACAACTACTCCATACCTTTGCAAACGATAAATCGATGTTTCATAGCGGATGCACCCGGAACATTCCGGAAAGTGTCAGTTTCACGCCGCGAGGCGGTAAATCCGCGTTAAGATTTAATTGTTATGTATCTTGTTCGAAAAGGGAGATATCATGCAGCTTGAAAGTCATGGTATCTCCGCTTTTGTTTTCCGCCCGTCCCCGCAAAATCCCTGCACCGCGCACACAAAAAACACCCCGACCCGCATAGCAAAACACCGTGAGCAAACGCTCCAAAACACCACGCTGCCGCTCATGTTTTTGCCTTCATTTTTGCCCCTTTTGTAAGTCTTTGTGATTCAGATGTTTGAAAAGGCGAAAAATATAAGGCATATATTTTGAAATAAGTGCCTTGTATTTTAAAATATATGGCTTGTATTTTTTACGATAAGCCATGTGTGTTTTTTCATGCCCCGGGAAACGTCAAAAAAAACGGCATGTACGGCATCATTCAAACACCGAAAAACACAGGAAGACGCACGTCATAAAAATTGCATGTGAACATATTTGCCGCCAAAACGGCACGCATTTTTCACGACATAGGGATCAGGGCAAAAAAAATGGGATACCGCCGTATCCCAATCTTGTTAACCTTAAATCTAATACTATGAAAAACACATTGCAAATGTACAGAATCACAAACATATTGCAAACACCGCAAAGAAAAAAGTTATTGGATTTAGCTTTTTTTATGATAGCTGCACCACAAAACGGCTATGCTTTAACAGAAATATGTAATTTTGCAGCCGAAATGAGTACGTGGAGGAAGGAAATAGTAAGATTTTTCGTGCGGTTGCGGCGCATTCGCCACCGCAACGGATACGGAGTGCACTCACCCTTTGCCTACGGATTCATAAAGGGAGTGGTTTACGAACACGCCCGCTATTACGCATACAAAAACCTTAAAAAACGTCGCCGCAAGCGTCGCCACGGCGAACGCGGGCTTTCCGCCCGCGCCGACAAACTGATGTTTCGCATAGCCAACTATTGTCATCCCGCGCAAGCCTCACTCATAGGCATACGCTCCGCACTCACGGCAGAATATGTGGCAGCCGGAAGCAGCAAAGCCGCAATATCCATATATCCTGTGGCAGACAGCCTGCCCGCCAGGGCACACGAATTCGTATATGCCGCACCCGGCACGGATTTCCTCACGGCATTTCACATCACAGCCCAATCCTGCAACGACAACACCTTTTTCGCCGCAGCGGGAATACACTCCTCGCGCCGGGCACAAAGCAACTGGAAAGAAATATGCGCCGACCCCAAAGCCATTGTAACCTTCGACCTTCACGAAATAGGACTCGTATTCTTCAACAAAAACCTTAACAAGCAAAACTACACCGTAAGTTTTTGAAAACATCACCATGCACCGCAAACCGCAAACCACGTTTTATTTCAAAGATTTAACATGCGGCAATGAAAATTCTTTCTATTTTTCTTGCTTATTCGGAATAACATTGTAATTTTGCGCCGTTTTCAAAATAAACGCTTATAAAACTATGTATTGGACACTTGAATTAGCTTCGAAACTCGAAGACGCGCCATGGCCAGCCACAAAAGACGAATTAATTGACTATGCCACTCGATCGGGTGCCCCGATGGAAGTTATCGAAAACCTTCAGGAATTGGAAGACGAAGGTGAAGTGTATGAAAACATCGAGGATGTATGGCCCGACTATCCCACAAAAGAAGATTTCTTCTTCAATGAGGAGGAATACTAAGCCTTCTGCGATAAAACAAACCATTAAATATATTCGCGGCAAACACCCCCGGTTGTTTGCCGCGAATATGTTTTTCAAGCCAGTGGGAAAACTCGCGAATCCCATGCCGCATTTTGTATGGCGTTTCCCGAAATAATCATAAAGAAACGCATGCGGCGCACAAAATCAGCCAAAAACAACCGAACTGCAAGTTTCGCTCATGCACTTTTGACGCATTTTAATTCCGACAAAGGGTTTTTATAAATTAAAGCATCTCTTTTCATTCACTATCAAAGATTTTTCCATACTTTTGCAACCCAAAGAAACAAGCAAAGAGGAAATTAATGCAAAAAAATCTCGTAATCGTCGAATCTCCGGCAAAAGCCAAGACTATACAACGCTATCTCGGCTCTGACTATAAAGTAATGCCTTCGTTCGGCCATATACGCGACCTGAAAAAAAAGAACAACGGAATAGACCCCAAGACATTCCAGCCGCAATATGAGATACCCAAAGACAAAGCCCACGTAGTGAGCGAACTCAGAAAGGCAGCGAAGGGTGCAGAAACCGTATGGCTCGCAAGCGATGAGGATCGCGAGGGAGAAGCTATTTCGTGGCATCTTGCGGAGGTGCTTAAACTTCCCGTAACCGACAAACACCGCATTGTTTTTCACGAAATAACGAAATCGGCAATCCTGAACGCTATAGAAAATCCGCGTGCCATTGATCTGAATCTTGTAGATGCCCAACAGGCACGCAGGGTTCTGGATCGCATTGTAGGTTTTGAGCTTTCGCCGGTGCTGTGGCACAGAGTACGTCCTTCGCTTTCGGCAGGGCGCGTGCAGAGTGTGGCAGTAAGACTGATAGTTGAAAGGGAAAGAGAAATAAACGAATTCAAAAGCGAAACGTTTTTCCGCGTAACGGCAACGTTTAATCTGAATGGCAATACCTTTGGCGCGGAACTGAACAAGCGTTTCGCCACAAAGGAAGAGGCAGAAAAGTTCTGCAACGATTGCAAAGCCGCCGCCTATGAGGTGAACGACATAAACATAAAGCCGCAAAAGCGCACGCCTGCCCCTCCTTTCACAACTTCCACGCTTCAGCAAGAGGCTGTAAGGAAGTTTGGTTTCCCTGTTTCGCTTACAATGAGCGTGGCGCAGCAACTTTATGAAGAAGGTCTCATTACTTATATGCGTACCGACTCGGTTAATCTTTCTTCATTCTGCATTAACGCCTGCAAAAACGAAATAACCGCCACACTCGGTGAGGAATATTCCAAACCGAGAAACTATGTAACCAAAAGCAAAGGCGCACAAGAGGCTCACGAAGCCATTCGCCCCACAGCAATGGAGCGTCATGAAATAGACGGAACGCCACAACAAAAAAAACTTTACAAACTGATTTGGCTGCGCACCATAGCATGCCAAATGGCAGATGCTTTGATCGAAAAAACTTCTGCCGATATTTCGGTTTCCACACGCGATGAAAGATTTACCGCATCGGGAGAAGTTGTGAAGTTTGACGGTTTTCTGCGTGTTTATCGCGAATCACGCGATGGTGCAGATGCCTCCACAGAATCAAATCACCTGTTGCCCGCAATGCAAAAAGGCAATAAGCCCGAAGCTTGTGAGATTAACGCCACACAACGTTTCACACAACATCCGCCAAGATATAATGAGGCTTCACTTGTTCACAAGATGGAAGAACTCGGAATAGGTCGCCCGTCTACTTATGCCCCAATAATTAGTACCATACAGCAAAGAGGCTATGTGGTAAGGGGAGATAAAGAAGGTAGCCCGCGTAATTATTGCATCATAACGCTTAAAGACGGAAACGTAACCCGCCACGAAGCCACGGAAACAACCGGCTCGGACAAAGGAAAGCTTATTCCCACTCCCGTAGGGCTTGTGGTTACTGACTTTCTAAAGCAGGAATTTCCCGACATCATGGATTATAATTTCACCGCCGAGGTAGAAAAACAATTTGATGAGGTAGCCGAAGGGAAAAAAGAGTGGACGGGATTAATGAAAGACTTTTACGACAACTTCGAACCCGAAGTGGAACGTTCCAAAAACGACAACAGCGGCAAGAAAGTGGGAGAACGCGAACTTGGAACAGACCCTAACACAGGACGAAAGGTTTTTGTAAAAATCGGTCGCTATGGTCCGATGGTCCAAATAGGTACTGCCGAGGAAGAAGAAAAGCCTATGTTCGCCACTATTCGCAAAAACCAAAACTACGAAACGCTTACGCTTGAAGATGCTCTTGAGCTTTTCAAACTTCCGCGTACACTTGGCGAATTCGAAGGCAAAGAAGTTGTGATTGGCGCGGGACGTTTCGGTCCTTACGTTAAACATGACGGGAAATATGCCTCACTTCCCAAAGGACTTGACCCTTTGAAAGTAACTCTTGACGAAGCTTGTCAGATAATTCTCGATAAAAGGGAAGCCGATGAGAAACGTCATCTGAAAAAATTCGCAGAAGACGACGAACTCGAGGTAATGAATGGTCCTTACGGGGCATATATATCATACAAGAAAAAGAATTACCGTCTCACAAAAGAACAAAAGGAAAACGCTGCGGCACTTACATACGAAGATTGTATGAAAATTGTGAACAGCGAGCCGGTAAAAGCAAAGCCCAAGGCAACTAAAAAAAACGCTGCGGCAAAAACAACCAAAACCACCAAAAAGACTGCAAGCAAAAAAGCCTGATGAAAAGTATAACACTGATAGGCTACATGTGTGTAGGCAAAACCACGGTGGGAAAAGAGCTTGCCAAACGTTTGGGTCTTACATTCTACGACCTGGATTGGTATATAGAGGAAAGATTCCACACTAAAGTGCCGGAAATATTCGCCGAATACGGCGAACAACACTTCCGCGACCTCGAACGACGCATGCTGCACGAAGCAGCCGAGTTTGAAAACATCGTGCTTTCGTGTGGAGGAGGAACGCCGTGCTTTTTCGACAACATGGAATACATGAACTCCGTTTCCCAAACGGTTTACCTCCATGCCTCGAGCGAAACTATTTTGGAACATCTCAAAATGAGTCGCGGACGTCGCCCTCTTCTCGAAGGCAAAACGCCCGAAGAGTTGAAAATTTACGTTGAAAATCAGCTCAAGGAGCGCGAACCTTTTTATTCCCAAGCCATGTTCAGGCAAGAGGTATCACCTCTTTGCACAAGAGAAAAGATTGATAATATTTGCAACGAAATAATCGAAAAAATAAAAACCACAGATAAATGAAAAAATGGCGCGTTGAAGATTCCGCCGAGCTTTATAATATAAACGGTTGGGGTGTCAATTATTTTAACATCAACGAAAAGGGACACGTTTATGTAACACCGCGAAAAGATGGTGTGGAAATCGACCTCAAAGAACTGATGGACGAACTCGACACACGCAATATCACGGCCCCCGTGTTGCTTCGTTTCCCCGACATTCTTGACAACCGCATTGAAAAAACGGCTACCTGTTTCCAGAAAGCGGCGAAAGAATACAGTTTCAACGCAGAGCATTTCATTATATACCCTATAAAAGTAAACCAGATGCGTCCCGTGGTGGAAGAAATCATTAGCCACGGAAAACGTTACAACATCGGACTCGAAGCAGGTTCCAAACCCGAGCTCCACGCTGTACTTGCCACAAACATGGAGTCCGACAGCCCAATTATTTGTAACGGTCATAAAGATCAAAGCTACATTGAACTTGCTCTCTTAGCCCAGAAAATGGGAAAGAAAGTCTTTCTTGTGGCAGAAAAGCTTGATGAACTCGAACGCATTTTCGAATCTGCCAAGAAACTCGGCGTTCGTCCGCAGATTGGAATACGCATTAAACTTGCATCCACAGGCGCAGGAAAATGGGCGGAAAGCGGAGGCGATGCAAGCAAATTCGGATTAAACTCCAGCGAACTGCTTGAAGCTGTCCGTATTCTCAAAAACCGGGGAATGGAAGACTGTTTGAAACTGATACATTTCCACATCGGCAGCCAGATTACCAAGATTCGACGCATACAATCGGCTCTGCGCGAAGCCTCACAGTTTTACGTGCAACTCCATTCCATGGGATTTAACGTGGAATTTGTTGATTGCGGCGGCGGACTCGGTATTGACTACGACGGAACCCGTTCGAGCAACAGCGAAAACTCTGTAAACTATTCCATTCAGGAGTATGTCAACGACTGTGTCTATACATTTGTTGATGTAGCCAATAAAAACAATATTCCTCACCCTAATATCATTACCGAAGGCGGTCGTTCACTCACCGCTCACCATAGTGTTTTGATTCTTGAGGTAACCGACGTGGCTTCGCAGCCGCAAATGCCCGAAGATTTCGAAGCCACGAAAGACGACCACAAACTTGTACAGGACCTTTCCGAAATTTGGGACAATCTTTCTGCTCGTTCCATGCTCGAAGACTGGCACGATGCAGAGCAAATACGCGACGAAGCTCTCGAACTCTTTGATCACGGAATCATAGACCTTAAAACACGCGCTCAGGTCGAGAGTCTTTACTGGAGCATAACCCGTGAGGCAAACACCATAGTCCACACCCAAAAACATGTACCCGAAGAATTGCGCCGTCTCGACCGTCTGCTTGCAGACAAATACTTCTGCAATTTCTCGCTCTTCCAAAGTCTTCCCGATTCTTGGGCAATAGATCAGCTTTTCCCGGTAATGCCCATACAGCGTCTCGGCGAAAAACCGGAAAGAAACGTAACCATACAGGACATAACCTGCGACAGCGACGGAAAAATTGCGCAATATGTCAATGCCATGCAGCAAACATCCACCGTGCCGCTCCATTCCATAAGGCGCGGAGAGCGTTACTACGTGGGAGTGTTCCTTGTTGGCGCATATCAGGAGATTCTCGGCAACATGCATAACCTTTTCGGCGACACCAATGCCGTCCATGTTACTGTGGCAAACGACGGATACAGCATTGACCGCGTAATTGAGGGCGAAACAGTGGCTGAAGTTCTGGAATATGTCCAATATGACGCGAAACGTTTGCAACGCAGATTGGAAACTTGGGTGAAACGCGCCGAAATTAACGGCAAGATAACATTGTCCGAAGGCAACGAATTCCTTGCCAACTACCGCAGCGGACTTTACGGATATACATATCTCGAACTTAACGACGATGAACTTTATCGCGAGAACGACAAAATGCGTTTCAAGGATAAAAAACAGGAAGACAACGAACAGACACAAATATGAAACAATCGCTCACAATAGTAAAAGTTGGCGGCAAAATAGTTGAGGATGCCGTTGCCCTTGCCGAACTGCTCGACAACTTCAAGAACATTTCCGGCAACAAAATCCTCGTTCACGGCGGCGGACGTACAGCAACCCAGGTGGCTGCGCAGTTAGGCTATGAAACAAAGATGATAGACGGTCGCAGAGTTACCGACTCCGACATGCTGCGTGTCGTAACCATGGTTTACGGCGGTCTGGTAAACAAAAACATTGTGGCAGGACTTAACTCGCGAGGCATCTGCGCCCTTGGAATGACCGGAGCCGACTGCGGCATTATCGTTTCCCACAAGCGCGAGGCAAAGCCCGTGGACTACGGTTTTGTGGGCGATGTTGACAAAGTTGATTCCCAACGTCTTGCATCCATAATCAATCAAGGCATAACCCCGGTGCTTGCTCCGCTCACTTTCGACGGACACGAACACCTGCTCAACACTAATGCCGACACCATAGCGGGAGAAACGGCGAAAGCCATGGCACACCTTTACGACGTGAGCCTGGTTTACTGTTTCGAAAAGCGAGGTGTTCTGACCAATCCCGATGATGACAACAGCGTAATACCGGAAATCCATGCCGACAACTTTGCAAAACTGGTTGAAGACGGAGTTGTGAGTGGCGGTATGATACCTAAAATACAAAACGCCCTGCAAGCCGTGGAAGCCGGGGTGAAACGTGTGATAATAACGGCAGCTAAGGGACTTGATACCGAAAGCGGCACGAAAATATTGCCCTGACCCCCAACCGCAATCCCATAACCGTTACACATGAAAAGGTTTTCCGTTACAGCTTTGCTGTTTCTCACGGCAATCATTAGTATTGCCGCCCCCGCCGACAAACGTGTGAAAGTGCTTCTTTCCACAAATATGGGCGACATGGTGGTTGAACTGTACAACGAAACACCCAAGCATCGCGACAACTTCATAAAACTCGTCAAGGAAGGTTTTTACAACGGACTTTTGTTTCACCGCGTGATTGAAAACTTTATGATTCAAGGCGGAGACCCCGATTCGCGCAACGCCGCACCCAAACAGAAACTCGGAGAAGGCGGACCCGGATACACCATTCCCGCCGAAATAGATTATCCCCGGCATTGGCACAAACGCGGTGCCATTGCGGCAGCACGCGAAAGCGATGACGTAAACCCCGAACTGCGTTCCAGCGGATCGCAATTCTATATAGTGTGGGGAAAAGTGCAAAGCGAATCCGACATGTCGCAAATGAGCCAAAGAATGTACGAAGTAACGGACGGCGAATTTGAAATCCCCGAAAACATAATGGAAGACTACGAAAACAACGGCGGCACGCCCCATCTCGACGGCTCATACACAGTGTTTGGCGAGGTGATAGAAGGGCTCAAAGTGGTAAAAGCCATACAGGCAGTGCGCACCGACAAACACGACCGCCCCGTAAAAGACGTAATAATCCAAAAAGCCGAAGTCGTGGAATAGTCAAAAAAGAGCCTTTGTAAGTTATTGTGAATCAAAGGTTACGAAAGGCAAAAAATACAAGGCATATATTTTAAAATACAAGGCACTTATTTTAAAATAAGTGCC